>ENA-OFCE01000020-OFCE01000020.1-metagenomes-genome-assembly--contig:-NODE-20-length-134849-cov-6.701611_pt1 | contig 134849 bp, 108 predicted proteins | sample MGYA00153388_OFCE01 | MGnify analysis MGYA00153388
TTTTACTACCAGTAATTATGACTGGCTTACAAATCCCTCATCTAAATTCTTGCCATTTTTTACTTGCTCTTGCCAACTCCTCTCTTTATTTTCATCATACTTTGTGAAAATCTTTTAATGGGGGTTTCCTTAGCATGAACAAAATGCTATGGCACCTTATAATTTCCTATACTGAAAAAGCAGCGGTATTTGTCACCGCTGCTTTCCTCTTTAAACTTCCATTATGATAGGCAATATCATTGGCTTACGTTTTGTTTTCTCATACAAGAAGTCTTTCAGGTCGTCCTTAATAACATTCTTTTTAGATGCCCAGTCATTCTTTTTCTTCTCTTCACACTTCTGAAGTGCGGATTTTGTGACTTCACGAACTCTTTCCATCAAGTCTTCGGATTCTCTGACATATACAAATCCTCTGGATATAATGTCAGGTCCTGCTACCACAGCACCGGTATCTCCATCAATAGTAATAACAACAACAATCAAACCATCCTGTGAAAGGTGTTTTCGATCTCTCAATACAATATTTCCAACATCTCCAACACCCAGTCCGTCAACAAGAACTTTTCCGGCAGTTACGCTGCCGTTGATTTTTGCAGAGTCGCTGCTCAGCTCCAACACCTTACCGATATCACTGATGAATATATTCTCTCCCGGCATTCCCAGTTTCTTTGCCAGGTTTGCATGCTGCTTCAAATGCCTGTATTCACCATGTACCGGCATAAAGAACTTTGGTTTTACCAGATAGTGGATCAGTTTCAATTCCTCCTGGCAAGCATGTCCGGAAACATGAACATCCGCCAAGGCTTCATAGATAACTTCCGCACCCTTCTTAAACAACTCATTGATAACACGAGAGATAAATTTTTCATTTCCCGGTATGGGCGATGCTGAGATGATAACCAGGTCCCCTGCCCTTATTTCTACCTTCTTATGCTCGGATGCAGCGATCCTGGATAATGCAGACATAGGTTCTCCCTGGCTGCCGGTGGTGATAATAACCAGTTTTTCATCGCTGTACTTGTCGATCTGGTCAATATCAATCATAACCCCTTCTGGAACAGTCATGTATCCTAACTTCATAGCGACATTGACGACATTCACCATGCTTCTTCCGACAATAGCAACCTTTCTGCCAAATTTGACGGAAGCATTGATGACCTGCTGAACTCTATGAATATTGGAAGCAAAAGTAGCAACCAGGATTCTTTTCCGGGCTTGCATAAATATCTCTTCAAGGGTATCCCCTACGGTTCTTTCGGACATGGTATACCCTTCCCGTTCTACGTTGGTACTATCACACATCAAAAGCAGTACGCCCTTTTTCCCCAATTCTGCCAAACGGCCAAGATCTATGGGCTGTCCTTCGATAGGCGTATAGTCAATTTTAAAGTCACCTGTATGCACAACCGTCCCGACCGGTGTAAAAATTGCCAGCGCCGATGCATCTGCTATACTATGGGTTGATCGAATGAATTCTACCTTAAAAGCACCCAATTCAACCGTCTGCCCATGTTCAACCACATTGAGGGTTACATCATTCAACATCCCATGTTCTTCCAATTTGCACTCCAGTAACCCGAGTGTCAATTTGGTACTGTATACAGGAACATTTACATCCCTCAATACATAAGGCAGTGCCCCGATATGATCTTCATGCCCATGAGTCAGGATAAATCCCCTTACCTTTTCCTTGTTCTTTACCAAATAGGTGACATCGGGTATAACAAGGTCTACCCCAAGCATCTCATCTTCAGGAAAACCCAGACCACAGTCCACTATTACGATATCATCACCGTACTCAAATACAGTAATATTTTTACCGATTTCTCCTAGTCCTCCAAGTGACATTATCTTTAGTTTTTTCTTATTTTTTGCCACAACTAAACCTCCATCTTTTTTTGTAGTATATATTTAATTAACGTTTTTACCAGCAATGTAAGCATTAAATGCGAGCAAATCCGTTGCATTATTCATATTCAAATTGCCATACAAACTATTATATTATAGCATATTTCCAGCAAATTTAAACAATTATTTTTCTTTAATTTGGTAACGGTTGAGGCTATCTAACTTTTAACTATAGTCTATGCTTTAGAAGGCAGATTATGTATAGTACGTTGAAAGGCATAAAAACCATGCAATGTTATTATTTTACTTTTATAAAAATAAAAGCCGCAGCTCGAAACAAAGCAGCGGCCGGATCCTGCCGTTCTTCCTCCTACATTCTTTTAGCGCCTTCATAGGCCAGACTTGATCTTTCACATTCCTCATCCGTAAGTGTTACCTGATAGCACAATGAACTTCCTTTCATCTTCTCCGCCGCGTAACAAAGTCCGTTGGTTCTTATATCAAGGAATGGATGGTCGATTTGCTCCGGGTCTCCCAGAAGTATAATTTTTGTACCTTCGCCCGCTCTGGTAATGATTCCCTTCACCTGTTTCGGCGTGAGATTCTGTGCTTCATCAATGATTACCCACTGCTTGGCGATGGAACGTCCCCGTATAAAAGCAATGGCTTCCGTATTAATAATATTTCTGTCAAAGAGCTCATCCACCTTGTCTTTCAGCTCTTTTTCACTGCTGTACCGTTCGGTTTCATCATTATCGATGAGCACCTCCAGATTATCGATCACCGGCCGAAGGAAAGGTGCAATCTTTTCCTGTTCCGTTCCCGGAAGATAACCGATATCCTCATCCAGTTTTACATTAGGCCTGCAGACCAGCAGCTTCCTATATAACTTTCGCTGTTCCATCATAACTTTATGCAGACCCACAGCCAATGAATAAAAAGTTTTTGCAGTCCCCGCAGGCCCTTTGATAATCACCAAAGGTGCCTTATCCGCATCCATCATCAATGCTTCCTGCATAAACTTTTGCCCCGCATTTCTGGGGGTTACTCCAAAAGGCCTTTCATTCAAAAACCGGAGGACTACTACCTGCTTTCCGTCAAACCTCCCCATGGCCGTGTGCTTCTTATTGTTGCAGGAATGCAGGATTAAAAATTGGTTCACCACGAGATCCGGGAACTCTTTACTACTGAAATCCGGACTAAAGAGGAATACATCCTCCTGCTTTAAACACCCTTTGGTATAAAATTCGTTCAGCTTTTCTTCCGTAGTATAAAGTTCCAGCCGCCCCTTGTATTGATCATCCAGAACAGGCACCTGTTCTGTGAAGAAATCCTGGGCCACCACGCCGATAATATCCGCCTTGATTCTTTCAAAGATATCCTTTGTGACAAGAAATACATTTTCCCCCTTTTCTCTTAATCCTTTGCATACTCTCAGTATTCTATTATCATTATTACTATCATCCCAGCTTTTGGGAAGCTCTACCGTATTAAAATTCATTTCAACCCGAAGAATACCTCCATTGTCCAGTTGTACACCCTCATTTAGATTTCCTCTTGCCCTTAGCCCATCAATGAGCCTTGCAGTATGTCTTGCATTGGCTCCCAACTCGCTGCTGTCTTTTTTAAACCGGTCCAGTTCCTCCAGTACAACCTCTGGAATCACGATGATATTATCTCCAAAGGACTGTAATGCGAATGGAGTTTGTAGAAGAACATTGGTGTCCAGCACGAAGGTTTTTTTCAATCCGATCTCCCCTATCCTAAATATTCTTGTACTTGTATAAATAACTTCCTAATTAAAAACATTCATATAGGAATTTATAGTAAACCTGTTTTTCACTCATTTTAAATTCCTATATGAAACATATGATATAATAGTATAACTTAATACAAGATTGTTCCTGAATCTTGAAAATAGGACCTTCATAGCATTGACATTATTATACAGCAGAAGTATAATCTAATTAATCGTAAGAGATTCTCTTTTTATCCGGAAAATCAAAGTGAGATACGCTTGGAGTGTGTCTCATTTTGCTGTAGATCTATTCTAGGTATCGTATTGTTTCAGTCGGGTTTCAAGTTAAGTTTCTGAATAGAATTGATGAAAATTGTTAAGATAATAGTAATTATAAAATTACGGAGGATAAAATGGCAGCAACGGTTCACACTTTTCATAAAAAAACTTCGAACAAATGCCCCATCTGCGCTTCGGATATGCATATGGTGTACTGGCGAAACAAGACCCGCAGTTTGATGTGCTTAAAGTGCCATTTCGGCTTTAATTATATCGATGAATAGACTGGATATGAATCATGTATGTACACCATACGTGATTTTTTATTAGCCATTGTGAATAATCAAAAAAAGAAGAGAACCTTTTCGTCCCCTTCTTTTTTGTTTTATTGATTCCTATAATTTTTACCTGTAAACTGTTCGAAAACCTTCTGAGTGATACGGCCACCTACGCTACCGTTTTCTCTAGCTGTCTTGTCACCGTTGTAGCCCTGGTTCAAAGTTACGCCTACTTCCTTAGCAACTTCATACTTCATCTGGTCAAACTGAGTTTTGCTTCTTCTTGCCATGTTTTTCACCACACTTCTTTATTGAATTTTTTGTTACACACATATTTTTACTTGAAACCCTACTGTTTATGCTGGTAATTTCAAACAACAGGAAGGTGATGAACATATTAGAAATTAAGATGCATTATTCTTAATTCGGTTGATTTTAACTGTCAGTTTATGTATGGAAAATAGTAGAACTCGATCCATCTACTACGGATCGAGTTCTTTACTGTCTTCTTTGTGTAAACTATATGCACCTTTACAAAATTATTATTCGGAATATATTCCGCACACTTATGCGTTAAGCTTTAAGAATATTATTCCTGCTGGAGGCACATCTATGGAATGTATTCCTTTACTGAGGTTAATGGTACCGGATGTAACCAGTTCACCACAGCAGTTACGAACTTCGAAGCCGGCATTACCGTATTCATGCGCTGTTTCAACCAGCAGACGCTCCTCATAAGACCCATTCACCAGGATAATCTCCTCAAAGGATGCTTGCGGAATTGCTATAACAGGGCTGGAATAAGCAGTAGCCAGCATCTTCTTCGGTGTTGCTGCTATAACCGAGCTGTAATTCGCTTCCGGATGCAACGCAACAAACTTGCCGTCAAGCAGCACATCCCTGTGATCGTTCCAGAATTTTAACAGGTACTTTAGCATCTTTTGGTGCTCCTCGGGAATTTTATCTAAAAGCACCGATATCTGCGGAACCGAGTATAATATATTAATAATCTGCATGGCTGCACTAACCACGGTGTCACTGTTATGCCACATGATCATATCGGCATGCGCTGCGGTATTACCGCAGATAAGGCGTATATCAACAATTCTCGCTCTATTGTACAGGGAATTATTCGGGCAGTCCGCTGCTCTAAACATATTGCCGTAAGTCCTCATAAGAGGTCCGACATAGTTCTGTCTGAACTCTATCATAAAATCCGGCTTTATTGCACGAAGCCTTTTTAATGTATCCTTAAGCAGTCTGTCAACTGCTTCTTCCACGGAATTATAGTCTCTTCCCGGGATATCGCATGCACCTTCAGCTACTTTGGAGAAACTGTCAACGAAGTCCAACTTTAATCCATCCAAATCCCACTCTTTTACAGCATTTTCATAAATGTTTATTAAATACTCACGCACATCGGGAAAACGCGGGTCCAGAGTCCACCAGCCTCTTTCTCCCAAATCCAGAAACTTCTCTTTAAATCGGTCATACGCCTTGGAGTATTTGCCCACAAAGGGAACCGAATACCATAGAATAAACTTCATTCCGGTAGCATGTACGGCGTCAACAAACTTTCTCATGTCAGGAACTTTGGCTGCAGCTACTTCCCAATCCCCGCAGTAGGTATATCCTCTGCTATTGTCATCCGTCTGCCATCCATCATCAACGATGATAGCATCCATCCCCATCTCTTTGGCCAGCCTGCACTGCTCAACCATGCTATCGGGATCAATGTGCTGGTGATAGTTGTACCATGTCGAGTACATAGGCCGGCGTGCAATCTCCGGAACCCCTGCAGGTTCATAACCCGGCATGGACGCCCACCATTGCTGTACCTGATCCAGGCTTTCGTAGTAAGGTATATGTCTTGTATCCAGCCGGATAACTGCTTCGTACTCCTTGAGCGGCTGCATCGGCGCTGTAAAGAAGGAAACAATACAAATCATGTTGGCAGTTTCTTCACTTACGCCTGTCTTTATTTCTATGGAATTCAGCGCATCGGAAACAGCGATGGTTAACTGGTTTTCTCCCTTATAGTTTAAATGCGTGCACACCGGCGCTCCAAAGGTTGCCTTTGATTTGAAGACTTCTCTCGTCCAGTCGATACCGATGCCTCTGTTGAAAGCAATTGTAGGATTCCATCTCGAGTGTGTTTCGATGCTCGGGGTTGACCAGACTAAGGATAGTTTGGTCGGTTCAATTTCGGTGTTAGAGGTCATTTTCAGTTTAATATACTCAAGTCCTTTTTGTTCTTCATATCCAGAAAGCGAAATATTGAAATTCTCATTGCCGCCTTCTACTTTTATTTCGTACTTTAATACGTTAAAAGTGCTCATTTCTTACCCTCCGTACATAATAAAGTTTTAATTCGGGCTGTGAATCTTATGTGATATTATAATTTAAATTTTATGCTCGAATTGTTATAAAGTAAATGGCATTTATTCATTAATTTATGTTATAATTTCATTATTCATTATGGATGTACTTTATAAAAATACTCTGGTATTAAAGGCTTTAAGCAGAGATATTGCCCTATCCCCATATACTTAAATATAATAAAAGTTCAGATATTTACCAGAAAAATTTGATGCATCCCTGAGACATAATACAACATAGATAGGTGGAAATGATATGATAAATATTGTTTTAACAAATAGATTACCCCAAACGGATTTGGATGTGATAGAGTGCGGCACTCAAAAGTGCCATCCCGGTTATTCCTTTGGACCGGCCATAAGAGACTTCTATATCATCCACTATATTCATAGCGGCCAAGGATATTTTCGACTGGAGAACAAGGAATTTTCCCTAGGAAAGGGAGATGCATTCCTGATATGCCCGGATGTAATAACCCATTATTACGCAGACTCTACCGATCCGTGGAATTACTCGTGGGTTGGTTTCCACGGTACTAAAGCCGAATTTTATCTGAGACAGGCAAACTTAAGTATAGAAAACCCCATCATAAGCTGCCGGGATTATGGATATATGGACGATTGCTTTGCAAGAATGATGCGTACCCGCGATATAGGGAGAAGCCGGGAAACACAATTGCTCGGCCTTTTGTATCTACTCCTGTCTTCCTATATAGAACAGGCGTCGGGAGCCTTTCCATCCAATGCCAAAAGGGATGGAAAGGCAGTCTATATCAGCAAAGCTACAGAGTTCATAAAAGTTAACTATTCAAAGAAAATCAGCATTCAGGATATTGCAGACCATGTTGGTCTGGATAGCAAATATTTATGTGCCGTTTTCAAGAGCTGTCTGGAAACCTCTCCACATAAATTCCTACTTAATGTAAGATTGGATAGGGCTTGCGAATTAATGCGGAACCAGTCTCTCACCATCGGTGATATATCTCGTTCCGTCGGCTATGAAGATCCTTTGCTGTTTTCTAAAATGTTCAGAAAATATAAAGGTTGTTCCCCGAGAGAGTTTAGGAAGAATTACGGTACCAAGGAGTAAAGCTGTTTATAGTATGGCAGGCGTGCATAAAAAACGAAAAAGGAGATAAAATAACATCAAATAGAAAGTTAAAAAAACTTAAAAAAATTTTCAAAAAACTATTGCACTAAAACAATGTATATGCTATACTATGTTTCGTTGATGAGCGAAACACCTCAAAAACAAACGATGCGGGATCGTGTAAGGGTAGCACTACTGACTCTGACTCAGTCTGTCTGGGTTCGAATCCTAGTCCCGCAGCCAAAAAATCAACCTCAGTGATAAACTTGCTGAGGTTGATTTTTTATTTTTTTGAAAGACTGTTTTTCCTTTTGATATCTCCTATACTTCCCCTGAACTTTCTTTAATTTCTCTTTGCACCTTCCAATAATAATAGTATGGGAATTCCCTTCATATAAATAGTAATAACGCAGCAGTAAAATTTAGGGGGTAACTTGCCGTGCCAATAAGAAAATCGAACTTCAAGCCCAACTGGAAAATAAATAAAATACTCGTATGCGGATTTTTTGTCATCGTATTATTTTTTATATGGAAAAACATACTAATTCTTGATGACCTTCACCATAATTTCCATGAAAACTTTGATTCGAATCCGGCTTCCATGGAAGATTCGTCTGCACCATCCCAATCGGGTGCAGACTCCAATGACGCAAATCAGCCTGACAGCGAACTTGAAGATACCGCATACCATATTCATATAAATCTTGATATAAAGCAAGTTTATCTTTATAAAGACGGACAGCTCCTAAGAACATTCCCCTGTTCCGGAGGAAAACCCGATACCCCTTCACCGGAGGGAACATGGAAGGTCATCAGCAAGGATACCTGGGGAGAAGGTTTTGGCGGTTCATGGCTTGGTATTAACGTACCCTGGGGTACATTGTTTTTGGAATACTCTTAAAACCGGAGCAATATCAAGTGATCCTTTTCAACTCATCCAACTTGACAATGATACGATCTATTTCATTCGCTACTGTCGAAAAGTTTTCTCGGGCTTGTTGAATACTGTGCAATCTGTTCTTTAATGCTTCTATTTTACTGTTAGCTTCACCGGTCAAGGAATATATTTTTTTCACAGCATCGTTCATGCTTAAAACTAATTCCTTTGTACTCGTAGAAAGTTTTTTAACTTCCGTGGCAACCACTGAAAAACCTCTCCCGGCCTCCCCCGCTCTTGCGGATTCTATGGATGCGTTAAGTGCCAGCAGATTCGTTTGTGATGCGATATCATTGATATCTCCAGATATATCCTCAATAAATTTTGTGTGCTTTAAAAGTTCCTCAAAGGTTGATATAAAACTGTTTAATTCATTGCCTTGACTGGCTACCTTATCCGAAAATCCAATATTGGACTTCATTTCATCCATAATAGTAGATATCGTTTCAATACATTCCTTAACCCGTGAATCTTCAGCGTAAGAATTATTTGAACGTATTTTTGTATTCTCCGGCATTTTTAGATTTTCAGCCATTTCGATTCCCCCACGATTTAAAGTTCATTTAATAAATCATCTAAAAAGTTGCTAATTGTACTTAATTCCTCTTTGCTATATTTATTAAATATAGCTAGCAATTTTTCATTTTCTTTTTCATGTAGTTTTTCATGAATTTCAAAAGCTTCTCTTCCTTGTGCAGTTAGCGTATAATAAATTTCCTTTTTATTGTTTTCCAAACGGTTTGCTTTTATTAAACTCTTTTCCAATAACTTGGCAGTTATTTTGGATATGGCACCCTTCGTCATATCCAGTTCCTTTGATATAAAGGTTGCGTTGGGCAATTGATTTTTTCCAATACAATCAATGACATGAAATTCTGAAATCATCAGGTTTTTATCATAAATATTTTTATAATCATATTGGATCAATAAATCTTTTAAAGACTTTTCATGGGTTTCAACAAAATCTTTTGTGTAATCAAATAAGGATGCCATTTTATTTAGCAGCAGCTTTATTTCCGTCTTCCCAGGATCTATTTTCACAATTCAAAACTCCTTTTACATTTAATTTCTCAGGAAACAACTATATTATACCACTGCTATCGCAAATATATCAATACGTTTTAAAATAATTGTTTACAAGGAAACATTTTTGTGATATTGTAATATTGTTTCCTGGGAAATAAAAAATATTTTAATGGAGGTTTTCGTATGAAATTTGATTTAAGTTTTAAAGTAGAAAAGAAAGTATTGGATGAAATACTGGGTGCATCCAAACAGGCTGCTGAACATCTTGATAAAGCCGGACATATAGGAACGCATTTTGATGTTATGAACAAGGAATTTTCTATAGAAAAAATCGTAACAAAAGGCAAAGTGTTCGATATCAGCCATAGTAAAACCGGAGAAGTAAAAGTAGAAGATCTGGATTTAAGTACAGTACAGCAAAATGATTTTATTATGTTTTATTCCGGAATTTTGAAAAAACATGGATATGGCACAAAAGAGTACTTTTCATCCTATATAGAGTTATCGGATGAATTAATTGATTATCTGATTGATAAGAAAGTAAGTTTTATAGGCGTAGACATGGCAGGAGCCAAAAAGCCCGGGGACCATCCACGTATTGATCAGTATTGCGCTGATAGAGGAGTATTTATTATCGAAAATCTTGATAATTTGGATTTGCTATTAAAAGAAACAAAAGGGAAACCATTCACGGCGTATACTTTTCCTGTAAATATGAATGGATTTTCAGGGCTTCCCTGCAGAGTAGTTGCCGAAGTATATCCTTCAGCTAGTTAATATTTTACTGTTGTTTTGAGACTGCAGGAAGTTATGTGCAAATTTACACATAGCTTCCTGCAGTCTCCTATAAACTTATATGAAAAACAGGCTAGAGTCGCCCATCACCCATGAAACGTTACCACCCAATCCTTACAATCAGACCTTTCGGGTCACCAACCTCAAGAAGCGCTGACTGTTCGTTGACGTCATCATAGCAGAATCCGTAGGCCAAGGAACCGATGCTGTGTACATGCCAGAACCTGGCATAGTAGTTTGCAGGTGCTGCATTATAATAATCCGCTACATTGTTCCAGTTGGAAAGGTGATACACATGTCGGTTTAATGCAGCACACGTTGCCGGGTTTGCTGCGCCACCCACACCCATTAAAATATCCTGGGTGGATATGCTGGAATAACTTGAAAAATAATTTGCATTGGCTCCGCCAGCTTTGAAGGAACCATGGATGGGGGCTATAATCCTATAGGGCGCTTGTACGGTAGCGAGATCTTTAAACTGCGAGGGCACCTCGTTTTGATATTTTATAAATAAACCTGCGCGTGTTTCAGACTCATATTCCCCTACCGTTCTGTCATAGTTTCCCGCTTTATTCACCAGTCTGTGCTGTATCGGAAAACCGAACATGTCAACTCTGGTTGTGTTTCCGTGATATCCTTTATTGTCGATTGTAAATTCTACAAAATCAAAATAAACATCTTTGTTTGGATCTGTGGGATTATTGATATCCGGTCCTGCAAACCCGTCATCATAGGTCTTGATATAGCAAGGAGAGCCCACGCTTAAGAACAATCTACCTGATTTGATTTCAGGTATGCTTACCCACTGCTTCTGGCTTATAGTATAATAAATGTTTGCATAGTTGGCACCGTTTTTGGTCAAATGGCCCGAAGCATCATTCAAAGCATTGGATATGGGCACGAGATTACCGTTCAGATCCAGATAACACCACTTGTCTGTAGTGGGATTTTTCCCAAGAACAGCCCAGTATATCTGGCTGTCAGAATAGGCACCGTTTGTCCCATTCATAACTCTGAAACTCATAGTCCCGCTTCCTGTGGGTGCAGGTATTGAGGAAGCCGGTACGGAATAAATCGAATTTGATGAGGGTGCGCTCTGGTTCAAAATCTTAACCGAAGTCATCTGATCGTTACAGGCTGAACCTACATAGGAGGTATCGAACGTGAAAGTCCACTTGGTTCCGGTAAAATTATCATTCTGGTAAATTTCGACGGTCCAGCCGCTCGGTACCTTCAAGGAGGATACCCAGTCATTCGGGATTCCTGCAGCATTCATTTGTGTCATCGTATAGCTCCCTGGGCCTAGTGCTTCTGAAGTTCCGCCATAATCTGCATCCCTATAGAATACAGCTGCAAGGATTTTAATGGATGTCGTTTGGTCGTTACATGCGGAACCCACATAATTGGAATCTGCAGTAAAGGTCCATTTTGTTCCGGTAAAATTATCATTCTGATAGAGTTCCACAGTATAGTTGTTGGGAACCCTTAAGGAAGATAACCAATCGTTGGGGATTCCTGCAGCGTTCATCTGTGACATTGTATATGTACCTACTCCCAGCGTTACTGCCGTACCGGTATAATCGGCATTCTGATAAAAAGTAACTCCACTGGCTGCACTTACATTTGTACTTAGACCTATAGTAAATAAAGTAACAAATAATAAAATAAACACTATACTTACTGAAAAAAATCTTTTAAACATACTCCTGTCCTCCTGGTTTTAATATTTTCCGGTCAACCTTGTTAAACTGGAACAGCCTATAACGGAATGTCCATTTTCCGTTATAGGCTGTGATTCCTTTAATAAATCTTAACCGAAGTCATCTGATCATTACAGGCCGCACCTACATAGGAGGTATCGGACGTGAAAGTCCACTTGGTTCCTGTAAAATTATCGTTCTGGTAAACTTCAACAGTCCAGCCGCTCGGTACTTTTAGAGAGGACATCCAGTCATTCGGAATACCTCTAGCATTTAGCTGCGCCATTGTATAGGAACCTTTGGGCAGTGTTACTGCTGTTCCAGCATAGTCGGCATGCTGATAGAAGGTAACCCCGCTGGCTGAAGCCGCATCCTGATACACACGTACATAGTCAACATACATTTTAGCAGGGAAAACAGTACTGCTGTTAGGACTTCCAGGCCAGTTGCCGCCTACTGCCAGATTAAGGAGAATGAAGAAAGGTCTGTGGAACTCATCAGTTCCATTGATGTTGTTGGCAATATTCCCTTCCCAATATTTAGTACCGTCTATGAACCATTTTATGGCACTGGCATTCCATTCAATGGAGTAAACATGGTACTGTGTGACGTCAAGAGCAGGAGATGGCCCGCCATAATACTGATACCCGTTATAATCCCAATGCATGGTTCCATGAGTTACCCCTTCGTTGTTTACATGCTCCATAATATCCATTTCACCGCAGGCCGGCCAGCCTACCGTCGGCATATTACTGCCCAGCATCCAAAAAGCGGGCCATATCCCCTGTCCTGTAGGCAGCTTTATCCTTGCTTCAATTTTGCCATAGGTCCAGGATTGTTTTCCCAGGGTTTTGATGCGGCCGGAGGTATATCCCATCCCCCCGTAGGACTCTTTTAATGCCGTAATTACCAGATTTCCACCCGTTACTGCAACATTTTGAGTACGGTTTGTGTAGTATTCGAGCTCGTTGTTTCCCCAGCCGCCGCTGCCGGTGCCGATATCATATACCCAGTTTGCCGTATTCAGTGAAGTTCCATCAAATTCATCGCTCCATACAAGATTATACGCCGCACCCGCACTGATTCCCGGAACTAACGACACGAGGAGTGCCAGAATAAAAACCATGGATAGTACTTTCTTACTTTTTAACATACAATAACCTCCTAAAATTTAAATAGTGTAGTTAAGAAACGATAAAGCCTTACACTTTCTAATTTTCCGACCACCTCCTCCCTACGGGCCATCGATGGATTCTATCGATAAAATTTCTTCCACCAAAATCTGGATTTCATAAATAGACAGATGTATTTCACTTTGAGCCATGCAAGGAAACGGACAGTACTTTGCTTTATGATATGGTAGGATCAAAATATGCAGCCATTACAGGATATAGGGCAAAGAAGTTATTACTTGTCAATTTAAAAAATCCATGCCTCTATATAATTAGGGTTATTATACATTAATTACTTATTTAACCATGATAAATTGTTTTACTAAAAAAGTTATTTTTTTTACTTATTGGTCTGTACCAGTATGACTGGCATATGTTTGTTTTAGTTTTAAACCTATAGTATGTAAGATTTTAGAGCCATAAATCTCGCAGTACAAAAAGGGTATATTCTAGTAAATCTTTACCGAGGTCATTTTGTCGTTGGCTTCAGCACCCACATAGCTGGCATCTGCTGTAAATTTCCATAGGGTTCCTGTAAAATTGTCGTTTTCATAAACCTCAACGGTACAGCTGTTAAGAACTTTTAAGGAACTCATCCAATCATTAGGAATTCCCAGGGCCTTAAGCCGGGCCAGTGTATAGTTCCCTTTCGAAAGCATTACAGCAGCTCCGCCGTAGTCTGCATCCTGATAGAATATAGCCCCCGGCGATACGACGATATTGTCGAAACTGGCATTGGTGTTAAAGGTTCTTACACCGATGGACCCTGAAGTAAATTGAGTATCATTAACGGTAATCTTGGGCGTATTCATGTCCCCTACATATACCTTGATGTTGGAACCGGATGCAACCACCTTCATATGGTACCAGGTATCGGCTGCTACCGCCATATTGGTCAGGGCAAGCTGCGTCCAGCTATTGCTTGCTTTTCCCAAAACAACCGAGCCTGAGAGATTCAGCCCTGCATAGTAGCCGTTATAAGTATCCGTTCCAGTTCCCGGATTTGTTACCCGGAAGATTAAACCTGCATTATTGCCGCCTGAACCCAGCTTTATGTCTCCTTCATAAGTAAAATCAGAGAAATTGGTGCCGATGGCTACCGATTTGTATCCTCCACCGGAATTTACAGTATAATTGTTATTCGCCAGTGTCCATTTCCCGTCATAAATAGCCCAGCCATTGTTGTTTCCGTCTTCAAAATTGTCGGTAAAGCCATTGGTAATAGTTGAAGGTGTATCCTGGACAACATAGGAGCAAAGTCCCGCATCAATGTATTGTCCGCCTACGGTATTATGGCAGTGGACGGCAATGACATTACTTCCATTTTGTACGATTGCATTTTTTGCAGCATCCTTTATGGGCATTATGGTATAATTATTGACATACCCGGTGGCTGTAGCGGCCAGTACACCATTAATATAGACTTCACAGTCCTCATCATGGTGAAGGGATAAATAGAGATTGTTCAGGTCTGCTGCTGTCAGAGTGCCTACAGTAAACTGTTTGCGCATCCAAACATCACCGGTATTCCATGTAGTGCCAATGATGGCTCCCGGTGTACCTGCCGTACCAAATCCTGCCTGACCGGAACTCCACGAGGAATCATTGAAGCTTGCAGCATACCAGTTTGAACCCGGGTTAGAGGTAGTATGCTTCCAGGTTGATGTCAGCGTTTGTGCATTGGGCAAGAGATAATTGTAATACAGATATTTATTGATGGTTTTCATATTGGATGCCTTTATCTTATTGACATCCGGTTTCATTATACGGTCGTAAGTCATCATACCGTTGATTTCGATTTCCACGTCGGTGGTTTGTGTATATACTGCCGCATTTAAACCGTTTACGGTTTTTTCCGAGGTAAGGGTATTGGCAAAGGAGTCATACATATTCGCAAATTCGTCCGCATTGGAGACCATGGTGTACCCCCATGCATCCGGCTTCCAGACATGTCCGTCAATCTTGTACCCGATGCCGCCATATTCGCCGCAGGCTTTCACCTGGGTATTACTGTAAGGGCAGGCCGGTGGCGGATAACTGTGAATATCAAGAACATTTCCAACACCGGCATACCCTCCGCCGCTGGCCTGATTAACCATACGCGTTGGGTCCAGGTTGGCTGCAAGCTGTACCAAACGCTCGGTATCGAATTGCCCCTGACCTTCATTGAATATAACCCACATGATGATGGACGGGCTGTTCCAGTGAGTCTGTATCATACGGGTCAATTCCGTTTCGTATTGGGCTTTATCCACCGGCGGGAGAACAACGCCACCTGCCGGGTATGAATTTGCAGAGGGCATGTCCTGCCATACCAGCAAACCCAGTTTATCCGCCCAGTAATACCACCTGTACGGTTCCACTTTGATATGTTTACGTACCATATTATAACCCAGCGCTTTTTCCTGTTCCAGGTCATACTTGAGTGCTGCATCTGTCGGTGCAGTATAAAGCCCATCCGGCCAGAAGCCTTGATCGAGAACTCCCATTTCAAATACATCCTGGTTATTTAAAAGTATCTTCTTTACACCATTCACTGTACCCATGGAGATTTTTCTCATTCCAAAATAGCTGCCGACAGTATCAAGCGTTGTCCCGTTTTGAACCAGCGACAGTTCAAGGTCATACAGGAAAGGACTATCCGGACTCCAGAGCTTGGGGTTGGGTACGGTTACTCTAAATTCGCTGTTGGGGTTTCCTGTAGCAGTCTGCACAACAGTTCCGTTATCTTTTACCTTTACGGCAACGGTTACACCACTCACCGAACCGGATGTATTAACTGTCAATTTAACAGAAGAATTATCAAGGTCCGGTACGATTTTGATGTCTTTAATTCCCGTTTGCGCTACAGGCTCCAGCCAAACCGTCTGCCAGATCCCGGTAGAAGGAGTATACATGATTCCGCCCGGGTTTAAGGTTTGTTTGCCTCTGGGATAGCCGCCGTTATCCGTTGGGTCATAAACCCTCACTATTAATTCCTGGGGTCCTGTACCACTGAGATAAGGGGTTATATCATAACTGAAGGGGTCATACCCTCCTTTATGAACACCAAGGCTTGTTCCGTTAATATATACTTCTGATTCCCAATCAATGGCTCCGAAGTTTATAATCACTCTTTTTCCGCTCCATGAAGCAGGAACAGTAAATGTCCGGCGGTACCAAAGCCGCTCGTTATGCTGCATTACGCCTGATATGGCAGACTCTACAGGGTAGGGTACGAGGATGCTGCCAGAAAGATTCCTGCCTTTGGGAACTGAATCGGAAGCATTTCCAGGCTGGTACTGCCAGACGCCGTTCAAATTGAGCCAGTCTGTACGAGTCATCTGAGGGCGGGGATATTCCGGCAATGGATTGTTGGGATCAACCTGATACGCCCATTGTGTCATAAGGTTTGCCTGCTTCAGTGTCCAGTTTGCAGGCGATGCCGTGGGTGTTGCCGTAGGTGCGGGTGTACCTGACTGCAACTGCCAGAGAGCAGGTACATTGGGAGGTTCCCATCCCGCCTGCGAGGTGTGGGCCTGTAAGCACTTGTACGTGCTGCCACCATAGGTTGCAAGGGCCCCTGCTGCATAAGCAGTGTTCGGCGTCCAGGCTGACGCGGCGTTGACACTGGTGGTATCAAAGGATATAAACAATGCCAACAGCACCACCACGCTTAAAAAAATCGTTAAAGCTTTTTGTACGATACTTTTTTTGTTCATACATTTTCCTCCAAACTTGATATTTTAGACTTTGGATCTATACAAATGCTTCCATTGCCTGAAAGTCTAAAATCAGGCAACGACTACTATGACAACCTCTAAAACTCCCACCTTTCCGGCTTTATTTTCATAGCAAAGCATTGATTGCATTTACTATTTAAAAACATAGCCCTTTACTTCCATTGCATTTTCAGGGAACTCTCTCCAAAGCAAATTCCTGCCAGGAATTACTGTTGTCAGGATACTGTGTAAGCTGCACATCATTGCCGGCAGCACCACCGGGAACATCCCATGCCTGTCCGTCATGAGCAAAATAGAATTTGAATTTCCCATTTGGCTTCGGTACGATGCGAACCTTCTGATCCCCAATATTCGCAGTATTATACTCCCATAGATGCAGTCCTGCGGCGGCCGTATAGGAGGCATCTGCGACGCAGAGCACCTTGCTCAATGCATTCAGGCTCGATACCTTGCACCAGCCATCTCCTGCATTTTCAAACCGCCATTTGAACCATGGATTGGGCTCGAACTGATACTGTATGATCTTATTACCGTTGGAACTTCCTTTTCCCTGTACACATACATACTTTCCGCTGTCCGCTTTGATGTAGTAATCGCCCCAGGGCTGCAGACGCCACAATTGGTTGGCCTGTCCCCCGTTGTCACTCCACTGCTGTACCTTTCCGTCATTGGCAGTACTGAAACCGTCCACATCCAGCATCTTACCGCTCTTTACATTTTTTATCTTGAACCAGCCATTGCCCGCATCGATAAAATCCCACTGCTGCGCGGGGTTGCCGCCGGTATAGTCCCAGTCATGAAGCTGTGCACCATCCTCCATGGAATCCTGGTATATACACGCGGACTTTCCACTGACATAAGAAATAATCTTGTAGTGGCCATTTTCCACCGGAATAATCTGCCATCTCTGGTTGGGTCCGTTATAGTCATACTGCCACTGATTGATTCTTGCACCGTTTTCCTTGTCCCCGCCGATAAGATCAAGGGCTTTTCCACTGTTTTTATTGACGATCATGAAAACTGGCGGCATAGCTCCGGAGCCATTTCCTATGACAGGAAAATATGTAGCCCTTATATTTTCCGCGCCAAAGGGAACCAAAGTAATTTGTTCTGTGGGCTCTGCAGAATAAATGGGGCTACCGGGAACTTCACTTGCATTGACTCCCGTCAAACCCCAAGAGGGTATTTTTTTTACCATAGCCGTCAGGGTGATGGGCGTTTGAGCCTGTAAAAAAGGATTGTTGTCGGATGGCATGGTTCCTTTATTGACTGTGATGGAGGCTGCGGGATTGTTGATATCTATGACCAGTCCATAGTTCCATGGTGTCGTAGGTACTACTGAATTCTCATTATAACCCGGTACAGAGGATGCGGCGGTAACCGTCCACTTCTCTCCCAACTTCAGAGAGTATACCAAAGGTCCCCTTTCTATGGAAACCGAGCTGTTGATCTGGGTCATTGCCTTTACTGCCATCGGAAAATCAATCGTTACCGTATCTCCGTTATTCCAGGTCCTGTTTATTGTGTAGAAGCTTCCTTTGGTCACCCCGCTCTGCTGTATGCCATTCACCTTTATGCTGGGACTGCTGCACCATGACGGAATTCTGAGTTTTAACGGGAATGCTGCAGCCGATGAAGTGCTTAGGGTAAGCCGTATCTGTTCTTCAAAAGGGTAGTTGGTACTCTCTGTAAAGGTTACACTCGTTCCATTCGCGACCTTTGCAGTCAGGCGGCTGGGTCCATATGCCATTATGGCAAGACCATTGTCAGCCGTTGCAGCCCACATGTTTTTAACATAATAGGGCCAGCCCATATGCATATTGAAACGGCAGCAGGGGTAGCCTGAAAAGGGTCCCGGCATTAATCCGTTCCTGTAATCCTGTTCATAGCCATGTGAGCCGTTTACACTCTGAACCTGATTAGGCAGTGTGTAGTATTGGTGTACATGCAAGTCCGATTTATTGAAAGCCGCCGGCAGTTGGTTAAAAGCGATTTTTTCCAATTGATCCCCCAGATACGGATTACCTAGAATCATTTGTGCTTCCTCATTACTTTGCATTCTTTCCACAGTAGCGCAGGTTTCCACACCCTGTACGGAGCTTTTTCCCGCCAGCATTTCCGTCCCAGAAGGCATACCCGTAACCTGCCCATGGTCGCGGAGGAGATGGACATCTCCTGTAATAAAAGCGTCCCGGTCGGCAGCATTTCTGGACTTTTGATAGTATAGGACAGGCATCTTGATAGCTTGCGCCACATTCACTGCATGCTTGGGTTGGAAATCGGAACCAAAACTGAAGAATTTGTTGTTTGTAAATATGTCCGTATGGTCATAGCCCTGGTTTTTCAGTGTATCCGCCAAATTCAGCAGAAAGGAGTCCCCCGTCCTGTTGTAGAGCCAAAGTACGGTATCGATATTGTCACCCACCCTGGATTTGCCCCAGTCTCTTAAAGGGCGGGAAGAAAGGGTATTGGCCTGATACTGGAAATACTTTTTCATAAAGGGTAGTACCCTGGAGTCATTTGTGGCTTCATAATAATCTTTTATAGCATAGAGCATCGGCATTCTCGGCCACCAGTCGTCATTGCCGGCAGGGCCGAAATAACCGTCGGTTCTTTGGCTGTTGATGGCCCAGTCCACCCACTTTTGCGCTTTTGCTTTTAGACCTGAATCATTTAATGTGTACGCCAGTGCTACAAGTCCCTTTACATAGTACACAGGGCGCTCCCAATCGGAATCAGGTGCATTTCCACCCAGCCAGGCACTGTTGCCGCCCAATTCGCTGTATAGTGCTTCTGCATTCCCTGTGAATCCATCCTTTTGAAATTCCAGCATCTTCAAAAGCCATCCATCTGCCTTTACTGTTCCCAAAGGCAATGGTACAAAGGGTGTGTCTATAAGAGGTGACCGATTGGATATGTAGTTTGTATTTGCAGCCAAAACTGTTGTAGGTACTAATGTCGGTAAAACCAGCGCCAAAACCATGGCCAGCACCAATATAATACTTACGATCTTTCCTTCCAACATACTCTTTTCTTCCTTTCCGTATTTTTATGAATGATTTGTGAAATGCTTGATACTGCTATCGTTCCCCCCTATCCTTTTGTATTGTTTCATACTTTTATTGTAAAGAAAATTTTCAATAAAGTATTTGCAAAAAAACGCAATTTTTTATAAAATTCCCAAAAATTACATAAAAGTTTAATATCATTATCGTATGAATGAATAAACGGAAACGGGCCCCGGAAATTTCCGAGACCCGCTTCCATTATGTTCCTATTATGCCCTGTACAGGAAGGCAAAGTAGATTTTTAAACAGAGGTAGTTTTAATGCCCTTATCAGCTCCTTTTGAAGTTTTCCGTGTTTCTCTTTGAATGGCAAGCAGTCTCTGCATCACGATAAATAAACAAAGCAAGAGGGCAACTGCTATTTTGGTCCACCAGGAACTTAGCGTACCTTGGAACATGATGAGTGTTTGAATGATGCCCTGGGTGAGTACACCAAATACTGTTCCAAAGATGTATCCCACTCCCCCGGTTAAAGACGTTCCTCCAATAACAGCCGATGCGATGGCATCCATTTCCGCGCCCTGGGCGTGAAGTGTATATCCTGAGAGCGTATAAAAGCTGAAAACAATGCCTGCTATCGCATTGCAGGTTCCACTGAAGGTGTATACCAAAACCTTTGTGCGCCCCACAGGAAGTCCCATCAGAAGCGCGGACTGTTCATTTCCTCCTATGGCATATGCCGCACGACCGAATTTGGTATAATGGGCAATGTAGATTGCCACCAGCATCACCACCAAGGTTATAACAACACCGATGGAAATAAAGGATTTTCCTAAAATATAGATCCTGTAATTGGCGATACCGGCGTACACTTTGTTTTTTATATGAATGGTGTCCGTACTGATGACAGCCGTCATTCCTCTTGCAAAGAACAGCCCTGACAACGTAACGATAAAGGGCTGCAGTTTGAAAAAATGGATCAGGCATCCCTGGATCAGTCCAAATACTGCTCCCATTGAAACCATTAACATCATGACTGCGACGGGATTAAAGTGCTTCATTTCAAGCAAATAAGCCGATAACATGCAGGTAAGCGCAATGACTGAACCTACCGAGATATCGATGCCTCCGATAATAAGCACAAGTGTCATTCCCGTTGCGCTTATGATTGTAAAGGAGTTATCAATAAAGAGGTTTAAAAATGTCTGCAGTGAAAAGAAGCCCTGATACTTGACGGAGCCTGCTGCAAACAGTATAAAGAATAGTGCTATGGTAATATATAAAGATACAAATTTAGAATTTAGCAACAGCTTTTTCACGGTGCAACCCCCTATTCCTTTTAAATATGCCGAATATCATCCGGTGGAAGGCTTCTGATTGCATCAGGCATATTGCCACAACAACAAGGGCTTTTACCACAGGCAAAACCTGGGGCGAGACTCCCAGCGCATATAAGGTAGTTGTAAGACATTGGATGACCAGGGCGCCGACAACGCTCGCCGCTATGGAAAACCGCCCTCCCCTGGTAGAATTCCCTCCGATCGCAACGGCAAGGATGGCGTCCATCTCGATCAGATAACCCGCATTATTGCTATCTGCAGCCTTTATCATGGAACTGATCATCAATCCCGCAATGCCTGCACACAAGCCGCTGATTGCATAGGTAAGGAACACTACCCGCTGCACCGCGATCCCGGCAAATTTACTGGCTGTAGGATTTACACCGACGGATTCAATCAACAGCCCCAGTGCAGTTTTCTTGACGGCCAGGCCAGCAATCACCAGTACTACAGCTACAATGAAAATGGAGAAGGGTAAGGGCAGCCCTGGCAGAAAACCTGCAATATAACTGAAAGGCTTGTGCTGGGTTGTTGGAATTTGCCCGTTGGTGATCAGTTGGGCAATTCCTCTACCTGCAACCATGAGTATCAGGGTTGCAACAACGGGCTGTACGCCGATCTTTGCCACAAGAAATCCGTTCCACGCTCCGAACACCGTTGAAACAACCAGTGCAAGGAGGATACAGATAAAAAAGGGCGTATTCGCTGTTTCACCTACTCCCAGCAGTTGAACTACGATGGCTCCCGAAATAGCTACAACCGAACCTACTGAAATATCGATGCCACCGGTGGCAATAACCAGTGTCATTCCAACTGCAAGAATTACCAGGGAAGAGGCCCGGTTGACGATATCAATGATTCTTCCATAGAGGTTTCCGTTCTTCATCTCAATACGCAAAAAGCCTTCGATAAAAACCATATCAAAAATCAATACCATCAACAGTACCAAAACAGGCCAAAACAACCGTTTTCTTGTGATTTTCTTTACTTTGTCCTTAAAATTGTTCATCTATATGCCTCCCCTGCAATGGTCTTCATCACAGTACGGTCCGTTAAGTCATCACCGGATAGCTCTGCAATTTTTACCCGGTCTCTGAAAATAGCCATACGGGTGCAGCATCGCAGCGATTCATCCAGTTCGGAGGAAATAAACAGTACAGCCAATCCTTTTTGAGCAAGCTCCATGATGAGTTTTTGTATTTCAGTCTTTGTACCGATGTCGATCCCGCGAGTCGGTTCGTCAAGGATCAGCAAATCCGGATTTGTGGCAAGCCACCTTGCCAGGATTACTTTTTGTTGGTTTCCGCCACTCAAATTCTTTACTAGCTGTTCGGTACCGGCAGTTTTTATTCGGAGCAGTTTGATATATCCGTCAGCAATCTTTTCCTGCTCTTTCCGGGTTAAGTACTTCGCAATCCCTTTCTTTGCCTGCAATGCAAGGATGATGTTTTCCCTTACCGTCAGATCACCAATAATTCCCTCTGTCTTCCTATTTTCCGGGCAAAGTGCTATGCCATTCCTAATGGCCGCCCTCGGAGAGGATACTGATGTTTTTTTCCCCCGAATCCTTATTTCCCCGCTGTCAGCCTTATCGATCCCGAAAATAACCCTAGCCGCTTCAGTACGCCCAGCGCCCAGAAGTCCTGCCAAACCCAGAACTTCCCCTTTATTTATTTCAAGGTCAAACGGATGGATTGTCCCTGCATGACCTGTACCTTTCGCACTTAAGAATGTTTGCTCCTTATCCGTACCAGGGGCTGCTCTTTTTTCTTTTTTAAAACTTGAAAGCACATCCAAATCTTTGCCTATCATTTTTGCCACAAGCTGTACCTTTGGAAGAGAAGCAACTTCATACGCTCCCACCAATTCACCATTTCTGAGTACTGTGATACGGTCACTGACCGCATAAACCTGGTCAAGAAAGTGTGTTACAAATAAAATGCCGATTCCTTCCTTCTTCAACTTTCGCATGACATCAAACAGCTTCTCAACCTCATTTTTATCCAAACTTGAGGTAGGCTCATCCAATATCAGCACCTTTGCGGAAAAATCCACGGCCCGTGCAATGGCAACCATTTGTTGTACTGCCACGGAATAGCGATCCAGCCTTTGCGTTACATCAATATCCAGGTTGAGTCTGGAAAGTGCCTGCCCGGCTCTTTTATGAATGGCTTTCCAGTTTATCTTTCCAAAGCGGACAGGCTCACGGCCGATAAAGAAGTTTTCTGCAACCGAAAGATTCGGGCAAAGGTTAACCTCCTGGTATACCGTACTTATACCTAGCTCTTGTGCATGCTTCGGGTCTTTGGCAAGAATCGGATTCCCATTCAGGAAGATTTCTCCTCCGTCCAGCTTTTCAACACCTGTCAGAACCTTTATCAATGTAGATTTTCCAGCCCCGTTTTCACCCATAAGGGCATGGATTTCTCCCGCTCTGAGTTGAAAGTTAACATTTATCAGTGCTTTAACAGCCGGGAAAGTCTTGCAAATTCCTCGCATTTCTAAAATCGCATCGTTTTCACTCATATAAGACTTCTCCCCCATCCATTTTGTTTATGATTTCCTCCAATTAAATAAAATCCACTCTTGCAGGACCTCTGTGGAGGTCCTGCATATGCCGCTCCTATTGCAAGGAATCAAAGTGGCCCCGTTGAATCCATAACTTATTAAAATAACAAAGGTTTGTTAAATTTAATACTGGCGAGTAGGCAAAGCTTCTTTTGCTTTATCCTGCGGGAAAATCCCTTCTTTAGACTTAATCCATTTTTCAACCTTTTCACCTTTAGCCAGCGTTTCACAAGCATCAAAAAATTGCGGTCCGAGCAAGGGATTACACTCTACCGTACAATTCATCTTTCCGGCAGCCATGGCTTCGAAGGCACCTTTTACACCATCAATGGAAACAATCTTGATATCCACACCCGGCTTTAGACCGGCCTCTTCAATGGCCTGGATCGCTCCGAGAGCCATATCGTCGTTGTGGGCATACACGCCCTGGATGCTCTTTCCGTCTGACTTCAGGAAGGATTCCATTACTTCTTTGCCTTTTGCACGGGTGAAGTCGCCGGATTGAGTTTTGATCACCTTCATGTTGGGATGGTTCTTGATTTCTGCCATGAAGCCTTCCTGGCGTTTCGTGGCTGCCGAAGCACCGACAGTTCCCTGGAGCTCTACTACGTTCCCTTTGTCTCCCATAGTCTTTGCCAATTCTATACAAGCGTTTTTACCTTCTTCTACAAAATCGGAGCCGATAAATGTTGCCCAGTAATCATCCACCCCTGTAGCATTCCGGTCAACCAATACCACCGGGATTCCAGCATCTTTTGCTTCTTTAAAAACGGTTTCCCAACCCGTGTCAACCACCGGTGCCAGACCGATCACATCCACCTTTTGCTGAATAAAGGATCGAATCGCCTTAATCTGGTTTTCCTGTTTCTGCTGGGCATCGGAGAACTTAAGGTCAACCCCTCGCTTCGCGGCTTCGTCTTTTATGGATTGCGTCTCTGCACTTCTCCATCCACTTTCAGCGCCTACCTGCGCAAATCCAACTACCAGTTTCTTTTTTACATCTGTTTTTGGTGCTTCGCTGGCTTTGGGAGTCTCAACAGCCTTCGGAGCTTCTGTAGCTGCTCCCTTTCCGCAGGCTGCCAATGAGAACATCATTGAAGATACTACCAGTGCCGTAATGATTTTTCTTACCTTCATAAACCTTCCTCCTCTATAATTTTAGTTGTAGCCCTTCAAACTACAACGATACAAATCAGGATGGAACTTAGCTGATTCGGGAACCATATATCTCCAAAACCGTTGGCTATGTGCTTTCCAAATCAGCAGTTGCCAATCCTATCGTATATAGATTATAGGGCAACAGATATCGTAAGTATTTAGAATAATCCGCAATTTTGTATACTTTTCTGCAAAATCAAAACCCTTTCATCAAATTTTCGGATAACTTATTAATAATCTGCAAGACCAGAGCAGTTGCTCTAGAAAGTGGCTCCAATGCCATGGGCATAAGAAAAACGGCATTCTACGTTATGTAGAGTGCCGTTTTTATACTATCGTTTTAGATGTCGCCATCTAGTATTTACGGTTCGGTAATTCCCTTTTCGCTGTTTCTTCAGAAAAAACTTCCTCACTGGTTATAATTTTTACGGGAAGGTCTTTCCCCTCTATATAATCTTTTACCGCTTTCATAAGTTGAGGACCTAACAATGGATTACATTCTACCGTACAGTTCATCTTTCCTGCGGCCATTTCCCGAAAGGCCCTTTTTACGCCGTCTGTTGACACTATAATGATATCCTTGCCCGGCCGCAGCCCATATTCTTCAATCGCCTCGATGGCACCGAAGGCCATATCGTCATTGTGAGCGTAGACTGCATTGATATTTCTTCCATGATACTTTAAGATTTTGTCCACAACAGCCTTGCCTTCTTCGAAAGTAAAGTTTCCGGACTGGGCTTCTATAACCGTAAACCTGCTGTTATCCTTAACAACTTCTTTAAAGCCTGCCTTTCTGTCTATTGCCGGAGCTGAACCTACTGTCCCCTCGAGTTCGACAATATTGACTTTATCTCTGTCCTTCAGCTCTTCTACAAGCCACCGGGCAGCCCTTCTCCCCTCTTCAACAAAGTCCGACCCGATAAAAGTAGTATAGAGGGTATCATCCTCTACTTTGACTCCCCGATCCGAGCAAATGACCGGAATCCCTGCATCCCTCGCCTCTTTCAGCACTTCATCCCATCCCGTCTCTACTAAAGGGGAAAAGGCTATTACATCCACCTTTTGCGATATAAAGGAGCGTAGGATATCCATCTGCCTCTCCTGGCTGCCTTCTGCATTTTCAAACTTCAGATCGATCCCTGCTTCCTTTGCTGCCATTCGGATTGATTCGGAATTTGCCGCCCTCCACATGCTCTCATTTCCAACTTGAGCAAATCCCAGAACAGGTTTCCTTCCTTCTACACTCTTTTTAGGTTTACCCTCCTGCTTTAAATAACTGTCTACGTTTTCCCTTGTTATTTTGTCGCTTCGCAGAATAATTTTCTTCGGTATACCCCGTTCGTGATGCAGTATATCCATTGCATACTGCACGGCCTGCTTCCCTCCCGTGGGGCATTTAAACGTACCTTCCAGTATCCCTTCCTTTACCAACTGCAACCCTCCGTTTGCTCCCTGCAATCCGTCAATGCCTATGATTTTTATACCCTGAACATTCAAGCCGTCCAAGGCCTTATGTACCCCCAGCGCCATAGCATCATTTTGCGCAAAAATAACATTTATTTGAGGATAACTTTTAATAAAACTTCGTAACGCGTCCTCCGCTTTATCTCTTTGCCAATCTGCTGTAATTTTGTCTATCACCTTTATGTTCCCTTGTCCTATGGCTTCCTGGAAGCCTTCGCTTCTCAGCTTCACCGGAGGCGATCCTGAAAGTCCCTGGATTTCTACCACATTTCCACCTCTATCACGCAGCAAATCCGATACGAATTTACCTGCCTGTTTCCCTATGAGCTTATTATCCGGGCCTATGTATAATGTATAGTCATACCCTTCAACCGCTCTGTCCAGTACGATTACAGGTATATTTTCATAAGCTTTTGCAACAACAGGCGTTAGGGCTGCGGAATCGTTGAGAGAAATAATCAGCAGGTCGATCCCTTCCTGCAGCAATTCTTCAACGTCTTTAACCTGTTTGGTGCTGTCTTGGGCAGCATCAGTAAATATGACCTTTACATCCTTGTATTTAGCCGACTCCTCCAGAATCTCCTCATTCATTTTTATACGCCAGGGTTCGATCAGATTTGCCTGGGACATACCGATCAAAAACTTTACCTGGCCGTCATTCCCTGTCTTCTCACTCCTTCCCTGACATGCCGTCAGTAGGAATAAAAGAACGATAAGCGCAGCGAAAAAAACAGTATTTGCAAACTTTTTCATCCGTTTCCCTTACCACCTTTTCTATATTCTACCGGCGATATGCCGAGTACTTTTTTAAAAGCGGTGCTGAAATAATGCTGACTGTTGTAGCCTACACTTTTAGCAACCTCATATACTTTTACGGCAGGATCGTTCATCAGCTGCGTTGCCCGTTTTACCCTCACCTGGGTTAAATAATCAATGAACGTAGCCCCGATCTCCTGTTTCAGCAGCCTACTTAAATAGGTAGGACTTATTTGTACATTCTGCGCAACATCTTCGAGGGTCAAATCTTCCCTGTAGTAGTTCGTTTCAATGTACTTTTTTGCAAGCAAAACCACAGGTGAACAGCTTCCTCTTTCATTTATTTCAGCAATGAGGTTTTCATATATACTTGGGGCGTTCAAAACGCCTCCATCGATCTCCATCTGGCAGATGATTGCCACCTGCTTTAAATATTTCTCCACGGCTGCTTGGATCAACATCCCCAACGTCATCCATTCGGAGGTTTGCTTGACCGGAGTTATGGCCACGATATTATCCTTGTTATCTCTGAATACAACATTCGGCTGCCATTGTTCCAGAAGTTCCTCCACTATATTTTGAACGGCAAAGAGCAGCAGGTGGTGGTCCCATTCCTTTAACAGTTCGTCCTTGTTGAGCCTTTCAAGGACCTTTACAACCAGCATCCCCGAGTTTTCATCAAAGGTAAGCCCCAAAAAGTTCATCTGCTCACGAATTTCCATTTCGGTTTTATGTCCATTGACCCAACCATTCATGAAGAGTTCCCTGATAAAAGGCAAATTCCGCTTAAGCTGGCTGCTGGCCCAATTCAAGTATTTATTCCTGGCGCTGCAGCTCATCAGCTCTTCCCTGGCTTTGTCGAGCACAGACCGTAACTGTTCTCTTGATACAGGTTTTAAAACATAGTCAAATACCCTTAATTTTAAGGCCTGCTGGGCATAGGTAAATTCATCGTGTCCCGTGACGACAATAATAATGCAACCGGTCAATATGCTGTTAAGCTGCTCAATCAACTGCAGTCCGTTAAGGAAGGGCATGCAAATATCAACCAGTAAAATATCCGGCTGTAGTTTTTTTGCCATCTCGAGTGCAACTTCACCGTCTTCCGCCTCCCCGGTCACTTCCATATCCAGTTCATTCCAATGAACCGAATTCCTTAATCCTCTACGAATTTTAGGCTCATCATCGGCAATAAGAACCTTCCACATAAAACCACCTTTTACCTTTCAACGAATTGGATGTCTTATTTCAACCCTTGTTCCTTCCCCGTAAATACTGGTGTACTGTAAGCCATAAGCGTTTCCGCAGGATAATTTTATCCTTTCATTTACATTGAAAATACCGTAACCAAGGCTGCTTTCCTTCTCCACCCTCCTGTTTTCCAGCATGGTATTGATTTCATTAAGCCTCTCCTCAGTTATTCCTGCTCCATTGTCCGATACACTAAAAACAAGGCTATCTTCCGTTCTTTGGGCAGTTATAACGATTTTCCCGACACCGCGCCGCTCTTTGATCCCGTGATATATGGCATTTTCAATAAGTGGCTGTAAAATTAGTTTTAAAACACTGTAGCCCACGATTTCCTGATCAAAATTAATTTCATATTCCAGCTTATCCTCATATCGGGCCTTCTGTATCACCAGGTAACTCCGTATGTGTTCCAGTTCCTCCCTGACTGTTATCATTTCCTTCCCCTTGCTAAGTCCTATCCTGAACAGCCGGGTCAACGCCTCAATAATCTCCACAATGTCATTGGCCCCATGTTCCTGTGCCATCCATTGGATCGTATCCAGCGTATTATAGAGAAAGTGGGGCTTTATTTGTGCCTGGAGCGTTTTCAGCTCAGCCTCCCTTTTACTTTTTTGTTCCACATAAACCATCTCTATGAGGTTACGGATTTCGTTTATCATATTGTTAAAACTGTTTCCAAGCTGTCCTATCTCATCACTGTACTTACTCTCGAACCTTACATGCAGGTCTCCTGCCTCGGCTTTCTTCATGAGATGCCGCAGCTTGCTCAGAGGCCTTGCTATGGAGGAAGTAAAAAACAGAGCCGCTATAATCGCCAACACTAAGGTAACAGCGCCAATGACCAAAGAGTAGTTTCGGATGCTGGTCACTTCCGCCAGGGTCTCCTTGAGAGAGAAAACACCGATGGTTTTCCATTTTGTATATTCAGAATCCTTATAAATGATCTGATAGTCATTCCCCTTAATATTTTTGACAATGCTGTTTACCGGGCTGTTCAGCCACTCATCCTTAACTCTGTAAACAATCGGATTTACGGGGGCATAAACGATATTGCCCTCTGAATCGGTTACGTAAAGAAACCCGTTTTTACCGAGTTTTATATCTTCTATCGCCTTCTTGATGGTATCCAGTTTCATATCGATAAGTACTACTCCGGCATAGGCACCGGTATTCGGATTCTTGATCGCTTTTACAACCGACACGATATCGTCGGCGTTGTAATTTGAGCCTGTAGAAATGTTTCTGCCGATGGGTTTGCTAATGAGCCGAACTTCATTAGGAGAAGCAACAGCGCGTTTATACCATATCTCCCCAGAAAGCGGATCTCTGGCCACTTTCTGCATTTCGTTGCTTACATAAATATCATTCTCGCTGGCAATGAGTATTCCAGCAATTTCAGGATGAGCATTCTTGAAAGTTTCCAGTATTCTTTTGACCTCAGACACCGAGCGCGGCACATCGGGATTGGAACTGTTTTTCAGTTCAAGCATTTGCATTACCATAGGTTCTTTCGATAAGTAGTATATAATACTTTCCATATCATTAATGTAGAATTCCACATTCCTGTTTACCTGGTCGATCATTTGGACGGTATGGTTGTTTGCCTCGTCTTCAATAGACTTACTGTAAATCATATTACCAAGTATGCCTAGCGTCGATAACGGAAAGAGGATCAAAAGCATAAAATAAAGCAAGAGTTTGGAACGGATACTTCTCCTGCTGAAAACAAGCTGAAATAACTTCAAAATCACACCTTCTATCCAAAGAATTATCGTTGTGTTTTCTCGAGTTTTGCCCCAAACACTGTAAAGCAGGTTTCCCGATATAGAATTATTATTCTTTTTTACATAATTATACCATAAGGTTTTTCTTAAATCAGCATGTATAAACTATTAAGTAAATTCAATATAAACTTGGCCTGTAGAAAGTTTAAAAGCCCCTTTGTTAATGTCAGCAGAGTGTTCAAGCAACCACATCCATTAACGAAGGAGCTATAGCGGCAGAAGAGCCGCCGGCATCTATGATATTTAGTTTCCTTATCATAACCTTACTAATCCATTACTCTATATCTTTTGAGGCTATACCTTGCTTTTTTGAACGAATTCTAATTTCCGCAGCGATTAATATAACGATGGGCAAAATGATTTGAAACGGAATGGCATAATAGGGATAAACATATTTTGCCCATTCTACCATTTCCATAGCATTTTCATATATGATTCTTGAAAGCAGTGACATAGATAACCCTACCGGGGCAACCATATTCCGGTAGTCGCCCAGATGAAAGGTTTTTACAATTCCATTCGTGGCAGCATACATGCAAATACTTACCTTAGTAAAGCCCGCAAACAGGAATACTACCGCCACTGTAACTTCAATTCTCTGTAAAAATTCTCCAATATTTATCACGCTCACAGCAGAATAGGACGGAAAATATAACATTGAAGCAGTATCAGGCCCCAAAACCAAAAGGTTCCTGACAGAAACAATCATCATAAGTAAACTGCCGATTAGCAGACCCCAATAATAAACCTTATAAGAACTCCCTTTACTCTTCAGCGAACTGTATACCATTGTAAAAACTACTGTTTCCGCTAATGGGAAGGAGAAGGTTGAAAAAGCTCCATTTACTACAGGCTTAAATCCATCATATAGCACAGGCTTAAGGTTGCTTAACTGAATATCGGGTGCTGATAGAAGGACAACGAAAAGGATAATCGTTATTAGTATTGGCAAAATAAAAGTCGTTACTCGTCCAAGTACTTCGATTCCATCTTTTATCGCCAAAATACAAACGATCCCCATAAAAATATTCGTAATAAAAGGCGGGGTTTCGGGCATGGCAACAATCCTGATAAATTCCGAAAAGTTTCGAATCACCAAAGCCCCTAAGTGAAAGGCATACCATATAAATAGGATCTGTATAAATTTGCTGATAATTTTTCCGAAAATGATTTCCAATATGTCAAACAAATCTTTTCCCGGATAAAGAGAAAGAAGCCTGGAGTAAACAAACAAAGCCGGTATTGCGAATGCGATCGCAAGCAAAATGGCAATCCAAACATCCTGTTTTGCTTCCCCGCCGGCACCCAAAATCAATGTGCTGCCCATGATAAACATCGCCATCATCGTGATACCCTGTTTATCCGAAATAATCTCTTTACTCATAGATCTCCTACTTTCTATCTTTTGTTACAGAAGTTATGGTTATACCTCTCCATGCTGTCCAAAGATGATGGTAGCTAATTTTTTCAATGGTACTGCAGGGCTGGGTATATCTACGTTTAAACGAATCAATGCACCAACAAAAATATGTAAAGCCATTATTGCTACATACGTCCAAAAAACTTTCCATTGTCTGTTTCTATAGATCGGCACAAGGTCATTGAATGCAAAAGCTGCGATAATTAATAATAAAAGTAAGAATACTATCATATATTAGTCTCCTTTTTTTATCGGTTTCACTACAAGGGCACTATTTGTGATGTCTACATCCACATTTACATTTACATCCAAATCCTTATAGATTTTTTCCCAGTCCTTTTCTATGTCTTTCCAAACATAAGGCATATCCCCTTTAACAATACTACCAAACCCGAAAATATCGCTGCCATAGTCATTTTGTACTTTCTTTATCACCCGTTTTATGTTATCCTTCAGCGACTCTTCCACATCCTTTTTCAGTTTTGCACGTCCTGGTTCATTGATATAGTTCTCAGTACCCCCTATTTCCCCAATAGATACAGTTATATAAACATCCAACTTCATCGTTAACTTTCCGTTGGAATATATAGGTTTAATTTTGGTATTCGTCAGCTCGGAAAATATCTCCAAAGTTACATTCGCGTCCGAGCTCTCTGTCCTTACTTTTTGAATAAGCAATCCGCCCCTTACTTTGTTTAGAATAAAAAGAAAATATTTCGTATCTTCCCCATCAAGAAAATCGATCAGTCTATCTTCTTTAAACACTGCCGTACCACTTAATTCCGAGGTTTTTTGACCTTCATTTTCCGTAATACCTACCGCAGGAAGTACCGCAGATTTTCCTTGCGCTGCCAAAGCATTAATGAATTCGTAAACTGCTATTCTGGGAGCCTTTGACAAACTTTCTTGTGAGGTCAGCATATCATACATTTCAAAGGAACGAATTTCAGCTGTAATGCTTTGTTTTTCCAAAAGCTCTTTTGCCGTTTTTTCCTTTGATATCAACATATTTGTGGACATTCTTGTTTCCGCATCCCTGTTAAACCAGTCGATGGCCTGTATGATTCCTTCTCTGGCAATTTCCTGACTAAAAATAACAACCTTTACATGGCTCCAGTAAAGTCTTTTACCTGAAATTTTTATAACGTTTCTGGCTGCATCAAATATTGTATCCCCTTTTGCCTCAATTTTTTTCGATTCAACTTTAGCTTCTTTTCCACCTGCCAAATTGGCAATTTCTACTGTCATAAGATATTGATCATCTTCCTTATCAATGGCGGCTCCTGCAACAATTGACAACTTTTCTATTTCCCGATAATTCCAACAGCCGGTAACTAAAAACATATCCGTAAAAATCAGAGCAGAAAGTAGTGTTATTCTTAGTATAAGCTTCATACTCACTTCCCTCCATTAACCTTCGAATATGTTTTTCTAATATAGTTGTTGGCAGCAACAAATTTAGGGCGATAATGCATATACCACCAGGGTGCTCTTACGACCGTATCTTTTAAATCTTGTGGTTTTAACGAGTTAAAATTCATCATATAGGGTATGCCAAAAGAACGCATTCCAAATAAATGGATCAACAAAACGATGATGCCAAAAACAAACCCATAAAGCCCTAAAAAAGCTGAAAGAAGCAACAAAGCAAGCCTTATCAATATATTGGCTCCTTTCAAACGCGGTATTAACAAACCGGTAATACCCGTAAGCGCAACAATAATGATGATGGGGGCACTCACTAATTTTGCTTCAACTGCCGCTTGTCCTAAAACCAGTGCACCAATGATACTTATCGTTTGACCGATGGTTGACGGCATTCGTACTCCAGTTTCTCTTAATACTTCAAAGACAAAAAGCAGTGCAATTGTCTCAACAATCGTTGGAAACGGAACACCCTGCCGTGCTGCTGAAATACTTAATAGCAAAGGTGTCGGTATCATCTCCTGATGATACGTGGTTAATGCTACATATACAGCTGGAACACTAATTGTGATGATATACCCGAATACCCTGATCAGCCTGTTTATCGAAGCAAAGTAAAAGTTATTATAATAATCCTCACTTACCTGAAAATACTCAATAAATACAAAAGGTAAAGTCAGAACAAACGGCGTACCGTCTAAAACCAGGGCTATACGGCCTTCCAACAATTTTGCTGCAACTACATCGGGTCTTTCCGTATTTCCTATTGTTTTAAATGGTGAAAAAGGAGAGTCTTTAATAAGCTCCTGTATGTAGCCGCTATCTAAAACACCATCTATTTCTAAGTCATCAAGCCTTTTTGAAAGTTCCTTCAGTATCTTCTCATTCACTAAACCATCAATATAACAAATAGAGGCTTTGGTGCGAGACCGAACCCCTAGAGTCCTAAACGTAAATTTCAAATCAGGCGTTTTAATTCGTCTTCTTATCAGTGTGAGATTAATCATTAAGGACTCTGTAAATCCTTCCTTTGGGCCACGTAATACATTTTCCGATTCAGGTTTTTCTACAGACCTGGTCTGCCACCCCTTGGTGCTGACAATTAATGCTTCTTCCGAGCCTTCCAATAAAAGGGCAGTATCACCATTTATAATCGCTTCCACAAGTTTTTCAATATCGGATACCTTTTCAATTTTATTGGATACGATAACCTGAAAACGCAGCTTATCAATCGTGTTATCCTCATATTTTAGCAACTGATTTTTTACTATCGGTTCGATGATATTCTCATTAACAATTTCATTGTTAACCATACCGTCAATAAATACAATGCAGCATCTGACGGAATTATCTTTCTGATTTTCAAATTGCCTTGTTATAAGTGTTTCATCATGATTGAATATATCGTTAAATGCCTTGATATTATGCTCTAACTTTTTATTTAACTTTTCATCATTCCTTCGGCTTTTCTGTAATTTGCTTAAAATTTTCTCAGTATCCCTTTTAGAACGCCTAAACATATAAAGCTCCTTATTGGCAGAATATGGTGTCTAAAGGATTCTTGACATTTACTTGATATATTATTCAGCATCGTGTTTGATGTTTGAAATTTGCTATGGCTTTTCTATTCCTTATGAAAAAATGAGCTCTACTCGAATTCCCATCCACCGAATAAACTGTAGATGGGCTTGTACTTGTATATCATACGCTGTTCTTATAGGGCGTAAGGGCTGAATTAAAGTTCCGTAGGTTTTTAGATTTGGATTCTTAAAAAGAATGGGAAGAATATCATATTAAAGGCGAATTGGCCATCGATATGATATCCTTCACTCATAAATTTGATTTGATCGTCGAATACATCGTATTTGGTGCCTAAAATTCCTCTGGAAAAGTTTATGTAATACTGTTAATCATTAATTTCGAGGCATTTATTAATATTTAGGAAGGTTTGGGATGGTCTGGTTTGCATCTCCGGAGAGCAGCAAGTTCCGGCAAACGTATTGACCAGCACTGTTTACTGTTGCAGCTCCTGCCGGTGCCGGCATAGACATGGCGACGGTTCTTCCGTCTAACTCTTTAGAATCTTTTTTACCTTATCCTTGTTCATCCCGGTAATCATTGCAATTTTACGGATAGACAGTTTTGTCTACAGCCTGAGGGCTGTTGGAGAATATCCAACAGCCCTTTTACTAATTTATTTTCCAGGTTCTTATAAAGCTTCCCAAAGTGCAGGTATGGATGCTGGATCCCATCCGGGCAGTGATTGATGTGACTGCCGGCATTTATACGACTTACCTAGATATGTCACGATCTGACCTACAGTATAATTCGTGTATTCTTTCCACTCGTTAGAAGTCTGCTTTTGTACAGTTACACTCAAACTGATGCTTGATGTTGTACCATAGCTGTTGGTGAGGTCGCACCGATATGCATAGGTACCCTCCGCCTTGCCTGCCACAGAATAAGTTAATGTCTGTACACCAGAGGAATTCGGTGTTACGGCTTGTTCCTTGGCAACGGCGCTGCCTTCATACAGTTGCATCAGCGTTGCAGTATTACCAGCAGGAATGGCTACCGTTACAGTGTAACTGCCTGTATTGGGAGTTTTATCGACGGATAGATTGGCAGGCTCCGGCCTGGCATTGATTTGTGTTACATTCGCAGTGACAGAAGCACTCTTTGTGATTCCGGAAGAATTTGAAAGCTCACACCAATACGTATAAGTTCCATCCGCTTTATCGGTAAAATTTGTAACAATTGCTTGAGGATTTGCTGATTTAGGTGTAACATCCAGGGTTTTTATTACACCGTCATTTTCGTAAAGCTTCATCACATTGGCGGTATTACCTGCAGGTATGGTTACAGTAATACCATAGCTGCCTGTATTCTGCGGTTTATCAATCGCTATCGTTGCCGGACCGGGGATTTCATCCTTAGGTTGCTCCCCACTAATAGGTACGGGGTTCGCCAGGTATCTTTGTGTCTTCACCAGGAACCACATATCATCCTCAGGCTCTGTTGCCTGTGTTGCATCACTCACATTTCCATGCGTTGCTCTTGCAACACCAGCCCCAAACAATGCAGCACATACTCCGGCATCCTTTGCCGCTGCAAAATGTGATCCCCATGTGATGGAGTCTATCCCGTTATCAGTAACTAACGGATCACTTCCCTGGTTTGTTTTAAACCAGTTCCAGCGGTTCCCTGCTCCTGGCTTAAAGGTATCCCCAAAGAAGAAGGTCGCACTACTGTCTTCAAAATAGCATGCCCCTGCATTTTCTGTATTGGTTAATTGGTTGAAAAGTCCGCCATGATACGGGTCTGAAGCCTGACTTCTTTCAATGTGGCCTACAGGCATCTGCCACAGGACTACGGGTAACTTTGTCTTTGCATTCAGTTCCTTGACATAAAGCAAATAGTTATTCCAATGGTCTGCGTTCCAGAACCAGGTGGAATCCTGAGGGTTATTTGCTGCTGAGCTCTCTCTTGCAACAGCATCCTGGCCGTATTTGTCGATGGATACCAGTTTTGCTCCGTTGGTCAGTATGCCTGCTGAGATATAATAATCCGCTGTCTCCCTGGCTTTTGCAGCAATAAACTCTCTCCCTTGTACGATGCCGACTTCATCCGTTTTGTGCATAAGACCTTTAGCAGGAGTTCCAGATGCATTATTCGACCAGGTGTTGAACTGCCAGCCAAAATTAATATTTGTGCCCATGGTGGTATTGTACTTGTTAACAATATAGTTTATACAACGAACCAGGCCTTGTAAATTATTAGTAAAAGCCTGATTTGTCAAAGGATCTTTATCCGTACTGCTATTTAAAACACCACTGTCATAAGCCAGACTGGTATTCGCATAGATCTGGTCAGGCCTCAAACTGGAATTTTGCATCATGTAGCCAATAAAGTCCGGCTCGAATATCATGCCAACAAGGTCATCCCCAGCTTCCTCCTTTATTACATCCAGTAAGAATTTCAAGTCTTTAAAATAATACCCCAGGTAGGATGGGTCCTGAATGTTTGCCAGGTCATGTTCATAACTTTCACTGTTGCCGCAAATGGTATAGTAGACAAAATAAGGAATCGTACCGAGTCTCCTGCTTTCACGGATATAAGCCTTAGCCCGGTCCCCCTTTGTTCCTGCTCCCCACTTCTGCCAGCCCTCCACATTTCTGTCCCAAGCGTCAGGTTCACCATTGATGTAGATATAGCGTATATCCATCCTTTTATTTTTATCCCCGGGCTGGAAATCCTTAAAGAAATCCAAATCCCTTGGTATGTTTGTGCTAACGGTGCCGATCGCAAGATACTCAGGCATACCCGGTAGTGTTCCATCGGCGTTTTTTACACGTACACCTACATAGCGGACCTTGTTGGAAGTTGACTCTTTGATTTTCAGTGATGCCCTTCCGGCTTTCAGACCCTTGAGCCTTAAAGTTTTTCCATCGACAATGGAGTAACTTATCACAGAATCATTGTTAGAGGACACGCTAAAGCTTGGACTGGAAATTCCTGCGACACTTAAGCTGTAATCTACAGTTCCTTGATTAATGGTAAACTGTGTTGCCTCCCCATTCGTGTCTACATTCGAAATTTTTATACCACTGCCTGCGTCTCCACCTTTTCCAACAGTAACTGTTAAGATATTGCTGACAGCTTTTCCGTATGAATTGATGAGTTCACATTGATAGGTATATGTTCCGTTTGGCTTTCCGGTAAACTGCTTTGATATGGTCTGGGCATTCGGTGAATTGTCTGCTAAGCTTTCGCTGACGATCAAAACATCATCTTCATAAAGTTTCCATGATGTCCCGTTATTTCCCCACCACATATTCATGGTTATAGTATAGTTTCCATCTGCATCCCAATTATCATGGCTGAGTGCAGGTGTAGGAGGTGCCCCCGCAGCTGCTGCATGAGCAGCAGTACTCCAATATGGCAAAAAGCCCGAGAGTAGAAGCATCCAACTTAAAATAAATGGTAATGTTCTTCTTACTATTGTTCTTTTTCCTGACTTCATAGTACATTCAACCCCTTCTTATGTAGAACAACACCCTTGACCGTACGGTCAAAGGTGTTGTTCAGTCTATTATTGTTATTGGGACAAGGATTTCAAATATGCTGCATTGCTTTTAACAAACGAGTTATTATTTTGATAAGCATCCCAGTTGATAGACCAAGACATGATCCCTCTTAAAGTTGGGTATTTGTTAACCAAGGTCCCGAATGCTTGCTGCAATCCCTCATTGGAAATATACCCACTTCCTGCAGCGCCAGTTGAGGCCGGTACTCCGATCACTACCTGATCGGGTCTTAATGGCTCAAAGAAGTAATCCGAGCCCTCTTTACCCATAATTTTGAATCCTTTCAGCAGCATTTCACACATAGCCACTGTGCCTTCCACGGTGCCCATATTATAGTAATTTCCATCGTTACCCATCATCGGCGATGAGTTGTACAACTGTGCATGGACATAGGTAGTCTTATCACGCAGTGCATGAATGAGCGGAATGTAACAGCCCGCTTTTGGCAAACAGTATTCATGAATTCCTGCGTAATACTGAATGCCGTTCTGCAAGTAGAAGGTTTCAGGTGCCCAGGACAGTATGAAATCATTACCATAGGAATCACAGATTTGTCTGAGCGCTGAAATCATGTTGACAATTCTTGGTGAAGTAGGATTTTTGTAATATGGGTCCTTACCCTGGTTAAACATGATGGAGTCTTGTTCGAGGTCAACATCAATTCCATCAAATCCGTATTCGTTAATGAAACCCTTGATATCCTTTACAAACTGATTTACAGCATCCTGCGAACCAAGATAGAACCAGCCTTCATAACCACCGATGGACAGTACAACTTTCTTCCCCTTGCTTTGCCACATTTTGATATCTGCTTTGAAATCATTGATAGTATAGCCTGACACTGTGGACAAACCGGAAACCTCAAATTTCATTCTACCATCGCCGCTTCCGGCAGCAACGGGCTCGGTAAATGCAATATTGATGACATCCCAGTTGGGATCAACATCTCTCAGCTTAATAAAGGGATTGTTGCTGCCCCAGGTATGCCAGTAACCAATCATAATATGCTTCGGTAAACCTTGCGATGGTTCCGAGGATATGGTATAAGCAGCACTGACTGTGGCAGAGTCGACCATACCCGACTTAAATGCCTTAGCCTTTATCGTAGTCGTCGTTGCTACAGTGATAGCGTTTGAGTATACTGTTGAAGCCGAAGTTGGCTCACTGCCGTCAGTAGTATACCGGATGGTCACATTGGGTGTTGTACAGGAAAGGGTCACATTTTGTGCCGATGAATAACTTCCTCCGGCAGGACTGAAAGTAGGTGCTGCTACTGTATCTGAAGGAGATATAGTATAGGTTGCGGTTGCAGTAGCAGAATCATTCAGTCCTTGCTTAAATGCTTTAGCCTTTATGGTGACAGTACCGCTTGATACAGCTATAGCTGCTGTATACTGTGTCGAAGATGTTGTCGGTTCAGTTCCGTCCGTAGTATACCTTATAGTAGCTCCACTGGTAGCACAGGAAACAGTTACATTCTGTGCAGTAGCATATGTACTGCCCTCCGGATTAAAAGTAGGTGCTGCTACAGTTTCTACTGTGCTGCCGCTGGTAACACTCACTGTGATGGAATTACTTGTGGTAGTGCCGAATTTATTTTTAAGGTCGGCTTTATAGGTATAAGTTCCCTTTGCTCTTCCGGTTATATCACAGGTGGCTGTCTGCCCGTTTGGTGAATTCCCCTGGAAAGGACCGGAGAAAATTTCTCGATCATTCTCATAGATCGTCCAGGAAGTAGCATTATTCCCCCACCAGATATTCATAGTGAGTTTATAATTGCCATCGCCATCCCAGTTATCATGGCTCAGGGAAGCTGCCGGGGGTGCACCTGTCGGTGTACCGGTATCGTTTCCTCCACTGCTGGTAATAGTATAAGCAGCACTCGCTGTAGCAGAGGCATTCAGATCTAATTTGAATGCTTTAGCCTTTATGGTGACAGTACCGCTTGATACAGGAATAGCAGCAATATACTGTGTTGAAGATTCTGTTGGTTCAGTCCCGTCCGTAGTATACCGGATAGTAGCTCCACTGGTAGCACAGGAAATAGTTACATTCTGTGCAGCAGCATATGTACCGCCAGCCGGATTGAAGGTAGGTGCTGCTACCTGGCTGGTCCCATTATTCGGCAGGGAATCCAGTTTGGGTGCAACGGTATTTGCAAAATTGTAGCCGTTGGTTGCATCCCAGTTTATGGACCAAGTCATTGCGCCGCGGATGGTCGGATATGTTCTTGGCGGTTTGTAGTTCCCAGCAGCAGCTCCTGTTGCAAAGCAGTCAAGGGCAGCATTTACAACGGAAGGCTGTACATAACCTCTACCTGCTAACGATGTCGCAGGAAGTCCGAGCCCTACCTGGTCAGGGCGCAGGCCGTTTTCCAATTGGATCGTTGCCAGAGCCGTAAGAAAGTCTACAGTTCCCTGGGAATACAGTTTACTATCATAGCCCAACATAGGGCCGGAATTGTAGTACTGCATGTTGCAGATCGTAAGAATATCTTTGATGTTCAAGGCCAACTGGAAGTAGCCCATACCGGTGTTTTGCATATCGATGGTCTGCGGTGCCATTGTAATGATGAGGCTAGATCCGACTTTGGCAGATAGCTGGCGCAAAGCTGAGGCCATATATGTAGCATTGATACCATTTTCCAGGTCAATGTCTACTCCGTCAAATCCATACTTATTCATCAGTGAATAGACACTGTCGGCAAAGTTAGCTGCTGCTGTAGCATCAGCTACACTGACAAAACCTCTTTCGCCACCGACTGAGATAACGACCTTCTGTCCACGTGCTTTTGCTGCAGCTATATCTGAAATGAAATTTTGTTCAGTATAGCCCAATTGTGAGGTTAATACAGGATCCAGGGCAAAACTGACCGCCCCCGGAGTTGCTGTGGCTTCGGCGAATGCAACCGCAATGATGTCATAGGTGGTTGGAACATCACGGATGCGGAGAAGCTTCGAGTTATTATCGAAGTTATGCCAGTAGCCCGTCAAAAGATGTGCAGGCAGCTCCGTGGATGAGGTTGTTGATATCGTATAGGTAGCACTGGAAGTAGCAGAGTCAGTCATCCCGGACTTAAAAGCCCTGGCTTTAATCGTAACAGTTCCACTTGTTACTGGAATAGCCCCTGTATACTGCGTTGAAGATGCTATAGGCTCGCTTCCGTCTGTAGTATACCTGATGTCAACTCCACTTGTTGCACAGGCTATTGTTACATTCTGTGCTGATGAATAGTTTCCACCTGCCGGACTTAATACAGGCGTTGCTACCCTGGAAGAATCTATGGTATAGGCAGCTGTTGCAGTAGAAGAATCATTCATGCCAGACTTGAAAGCTTTAGCCTTTATTGTAGTAGTAGCGGATACTGTAATCGTACCCGTATACTCTGCAGAAGATGAAGTTGGTTCACTTCCATCCGTAGTATACCTTATCGCAGCACCACTTGTGGTACATGTGATGGCTACATTCTGCGCTGCTGAATAAGTCCCTCCTGCAGGATTAAAAGCAGGTGTAGCTACAGTTGAAATAACTACACCACCTGCATCCCATAAGGCAGGCACGTTTGGCGGCTCCCATCCATTAAGGGAAGTGTGGGCCAGAATACAGGTATACCCACTGCCGTCATAACTAACCGTATCACCTACATTGTAAGCAGTATTCGGAGCCCAAGCTCCTTTATCGGCTGCACTTACCGTAAGGACAGAGCATAACATGGTTAGCATAAATGATAATACTACCAAGAGCGAAAGTGCTTTGTTTAGGAAACCTTTTTTAAATACATTCACTACTCTAACCTCCTCGTTTATAAAATAATTAAGACAATATAGACCTGCCTACACAGCATTACATAAAAGAATAATACGAAAAAAAAAGTAATTTTTAGTGGGATTAATTTGAAATTTTTTGTTTTTTTTCAAAACAAAAGGAATTGTCCCATTTAAATATGAGACAATCCCTCAGATTATTATGAATTCGATCAATAGTCCCTTGGATGTACTTCCTTAATAAATCATGATCGACGTCGTCTGGTCATTGGCAGACTTGCCTATATAGGTTGAATCTTCGGTAAAGGTCCATTTGGTTCCGGTGAAATTATCATTCTGGTATAGATCGACTGTCCAGCCATTCGGCACCTTCAGTGAAGACAAGTAGTCATCGGGGAGTCCTGCAGCAATCAATTGTGCCCTTGTGTAGTTTCCTTTAGCCAGAGTCACTGATGTCCCACCGTAATCGGCGTCTGCAAAGAAGGTTGCTCCGACGGGTTTATAATACCCCTTTTTCGCCACACCCGGGATGGGATCGCCAAAGGTGGCGTTATTGAAGGTGATGGTCCCTGTTTGACCGTACTTATATTTGAACTGGCCATTTGCTCCATAAGCCACATCACATATTCCACTCAGTGTATACATGCCGTTTTCGTTCGCACAAAAGGCATATCCTGCTGGAGCATCCGATACTTTGTAATAGCCCTTTTTCGTTACTCCCGGAATGGGGTCGCCAAACGTGGCGTTATTAAAGGTAGTTGTTCCTGTTTGACCATACTTATAGCTGAACAGACCATTTGCTCCAAAAGCTACATCATAGGCCCCATTCAACGTAAACGTACCGTTTTCGTCGGCACAATAATTATATCCCATCGGACCTGAAGCCGAGCCTACCGGGGTCTTTACTGCAAAATTGTCGAATATCGCCGTTACAGTGTTACCGGAAGCTCTTGCCTGACCTGTAAACATTACTCTAAATCCGCTGCTCCAAGCAACAGGTATGGCGGCATACTGGGTTCCATCAATAAATACGTATACATTACTTCCATCATGAATGAGTTTTACTTTTCTAAGTCCGGTATTTGAATCGTTCCATATCTGGGTTCCTTCACCTGTTTCGCCGTCTTTATTATACGCCCAGTTGCGCTCCCCGATATCCTGTCCGATATGGACATACTCGGTAGGACTCTTCCATAGCCATATAGAGCTCCTGTAAATGCCGCTGCCGGAAACAGAGACTCTGTCAACTTCAAAGCTTAAAGGATTCGCTGCTGTAGCAGTGAAGGTCGACTTACTCTGCAGTGTCTTACCACCCCAGTAATTGACACTGCTCGTTCCATTCAACGAAATCTGCGAGCCTATCTCCTGTGCAGCAATTCCACTTTCCCCTGTTGATTCCAAGCCTTTGTTTATTACATTCCATTTTGCAGTGTCGATACTGTTGTCGTCAAAGTTATCCGAAATAACTGTTGTAAGGGTCTGTAGCTTTGATGTCGCTACAAAGCTCCAGTTTCCTGAATTTACGTTAAACCTGATATAACTGCTGTCCTCACTATTGAAGCTTACCCCTGACACACCGCCACTGTATGCGCCATTCTGGTAAATAACCGTACTTCCGATTTTAATTGTATTTATCAATCCGAAACTTGAGGCGAAAGCATTCTTAGGTATGCTTACAACCGCAGTTGTATTTGAAGGAGCATTCAGGTTCTGGGTATATTGTGAGCTTGTACTTGTTATTGAAGCAGTAATATTGCCTTTTACCGACGGAATCGTAGCCGATATGCTGGTCAGTCCTCCCAGGTGGGGCTCATATTTGAACTGGGTATAACCAGCTGAGGCAGGCTTAATTCCCAAAGCATATGCATCAAGGAGATAAAGCGGACCGCATGACCATGCATGGTTGTTTGAGTTATTTGCCGGATATTCCTCCCAGAGTGTAGATGACCAGCTGTTGATCATATCCTTGTGCCTGTTTCTCATTCTTCCTAGAGCCTGTGAATCTGCTCCCAGCATAAATAACGCATCTTCTACATATCTTTCCTGATAAGGCGAGCAGTCATACTGTGAAGTCAGTACATTTAATACCCCCGGTATTTTCGCGCTGTCAACCATCCCCGAAAGCACTGCCCATGCGTTGCTCCTGTCGTCGCTGCAAGAGGATTGCACTCCATTCTTCCAGTTGTATACATAAGCATTTTTACTGCTGCTCCAGAAGTAAGTATTGAATTTGCTCTTAACTGCGTCCTGAAGTCCCTGATAATATGGAATATCTGCAGTATTTCCGGACACAGTGGCCATATTTTTCGCAGCAGTGAGTAAATTTATAAACAAAGCATTTACTACAGTATTTGCGCTTCCATTCTGGTTATCCATATTTGAACCCCAGTCAATCCAGTTCCACGGACCGGTCTGCTGTAGAACCATACCATCTGAATTGCGGAAGCTGGCAAAATTATCAACGAATTTCTTAACTCTGGGATATAACTCAGTGATCAGGGCACTATCTCCGGTATACATATAATAGTCCCAAAGTGATATTGCTGCTGCCAGATTTTGATCGGGAAGATTGAAAGCATTCCCGGGTGCTGTTGTATAAAGCGAACCATCCGGCTTCTGACAATTGAACAGCTCCCTGAAGCCCTTTTTGGCTAAAAGGTTCGCATTTGTATCATACAGGTAGAAGGAAAAGAGTATCTGTTCCGATACATCGCCCCACCACTGGCCCCTTTCTCTGTTAGGACAATCCATGAAGTAATCCCTCATACAAACATACGAGGTGTTTTTTGCTTTTGTCCATAATGTATTCAGTCTGCTGTCATTGCTGTTGAAGGCTCCGATGATGCTTGTATCATAACTGGATTGATGGAATTTCAAGTCCAGTATTTGTACTGTCTGTCCACTTGGTATATTGGAAAACTCATAACGCGCATAGTGGTTACTGGCGTTTTGCCATGACATGGTGTCGAATTCCTGCTCACCTGCCTTTGTATAATACTCAACATAGTAGAAATCATTCATATACATTTTCACCTTAACTCCGGCTGGAGCATTGATTTTCATGTATTGGGTCCCCTGTATGTTTGTACCCACGGTTCCTTCTACTGTTGTGTTTCCTGAAATGGTCTTCGGGAAACTCAGGTTGGTGTAGGAACTCAGTGCATAATCCCTCCATAAAGGTATTGTCCTTGGTTTCAGGTCATTCCACGGTGCAGTCGGCGGCACTCCTTTGTCTGTTGCATATGACCAGGCTGAATCATCATAGGTTGTCTGATACCACCCTGAAATTTCATTCCGTGCATCGTAACTTATTGGATATGCAACCCATTTATACGATCCATCCGTCGGGTTCGCCAACTGGGTTGTAGCATTAAAGGCCGGATTAACCTTCATCTTCCAGCTGTTGTCCGAAACTATTTTCGCAGGTGTAGCCCCGGTAACATTACATTCAAAGAAAAACCCACCCTTACTTGCCATAACTTGCGTATACCCGTTATTTCCACCTTTATACCAGACAAGTGCAGCAATTGTATTGCTGCCGCTCTGTAAGTAGCTGGATATGTCAATCTGGTCATAGTATGTATTGGTAAAATCCGGACGGCATTGGAGTCCGCCTTCCTTTACAACCAGATTTCCATTAACGTAAAGCCAGTATTCATTTTCCGCTGCAATATTTGCAATTGCACTTGAAGGCTTTGCAGTTAAGTTAACTGTCTTTCTGAAAGAAATAAATGTGTTATTCGGACCATCCGCAGACTGCCAGATCCATTTGCCTGTCCAGTTTGCAGCTTGAGCTGTTGATATCGTATAGGTAGCACTGGAAGTAGCAGAGTCAGTCATCCCGGACTTAAAAGCCCTGGCTTTAATCGTAACAGTTCCACTTGTTACTGGAATAGCCCCTGTATACTGCGTTGAAGATGCTATAGGCTCGCTTCCGTCTGTAGTATACCTGATGTCAACTCCACTTGTTGCACAGGCTATTGTTACATTCTGTGCTGATGAATAGTTTCCACCTGCCGGACTTAATACAGGCGTTGCTACCCTGGAAGAATCTATGGTATAGGCAGCTGTTGCAGTAGAAGAATCATTCATGCCAGACTTGAAAGCTTTAGCCTTTATTGTAGTAGTAGCGGATACTGTAATCGTACCCGTATACTCTGCAGAAGATGAAGTTGGTTCACTTCCATCCGTAGTATACCTTATCGCAGCACCACTTGTGGTACATGTGATGGCTACATTCTGCGCTGCTGAATAAGTCCCTCCTGCAGGATTAAAAGCAGGTGTAGCTACAGTTGAAATAACTACACCACCTGCATCCCATAAGGCAGGCACGTTTGGCGGCTCCCATCCATTAAGGGAAGTGTGGGCCAGAATACAGGTATACCCACTGCCGTCATAACTAACCGTATCACCTACATTGTAAGCAGTATTCGGAGCCCAAGCTCCTTTATCGGCTGCACTTACCGTAAGGACAGAGCATAACATGGTTAGCATAAATGATAATACTACCAAGAGCGAAAGTGCTTTGTTTAGGAAACCTTTTTTAAATACATTCACTACTCTAACCTCCTCGTTTATAAAATAATTAATACAATATAGACCTGCCTATACAGCATTACATAAAAAACAATACGAAAACAAAAATAATTTTTAGTGGGATTAATTTGAAATTTTTGTTTTTTCAAAGCAAAAAGGAGCTGACCCAAAAGGTTAAAAAACTTTTGGGTCAGCCCCTAATTTTTTTCATACAGTTTGAATATTAATTCATAAGCTCATGATTCATGCCAGTACATTAATTTACAGTATCCTTAAAATTAACATTTTGTGATCTTAAATCCTGTACAGCAGAATTAACTTGTGCAGGTGTGAGCACTGTGTCCTTTGCATGGTATACCCAGTCGATATCCTCTATATAGGTACTGGATGTAAGAGGTCCTTCAGCCAGGAACCATAAATTAAAGTCGATGGCCATATTTTTTCTGGGATAATATTTACCGCTGTGTGTTGTCTTTAACGTTCCATCAATATAATACTTAACTTCTCCGTTTGCAACGGTAATTACCAAAGTATGCCATCCGTTATGACTGGTATTAAAGGATTGGTGCACGTTATCCATGCTCCATGGATTGTTGCTGTATGTATACCATGAAGTGTTCCACATAGTTGGACCGGTGATCCCCCAACCTCCATTTGCCAGATATTCAAAATCCAATTCACTGTAGTTGGGGTCATTATCATAGTCCAGGGACGATATGGTGAAGAATGTTTCATTGATTGCAGCACCGTCCGCTCCAGAAGTCGGTGTATCCGTAAATCTTACTCTTGCTGCATAGGTCCCTGCAAAATACTTCGTCGGTGTCAATATTTCAGCCTGGCTTGTACCCGATGCGCTGCCATCTGTAGTAGCGGCCAGTCGCATCAGCTTATTGCTGGAATTCTGAGGGTCTGTCAAAAAGGTAACATTGTTAGCCGACCAAGAACACCCACCAGGCCCAGGTCCGCCCGCACCTGTTCTTACGGACCAGCCATGAGAGCTGAGGTTACTGTCGCCAGAGCTTGTGTAGTTGAAATCATCAAACATTACTTTTCCTGATGAAGGAGTGGGTGTTGGTGTTGGTGTCGGTGTTGATGTTGGCGTCGGTGTCGGTGTTGGTATCGGTGTTGGTGTCGGTGTTGGTATCGGTGTTGGTGTCGGTGTCGGTGTCGGTGTTGGTGTCGGCGTCGAAGAGCCTGAGCCATATACTTCTACTTCAACATAATGATTGTATATGTTAGCAGTGCTTCCGTTTGTATAAAGTCTTACATATCTTGCACCGACTGCATTAAAGGTAATCGATTTACCGCTGGAAGTCTCCGCATATTCGGCATTAGTCCCTGCGCCAAATCCTGCACTGTTGTTGGTGTCATTATTAAATACCGTTATGACTCCGCTGCTGAAGCTAGAATTATTGGATACTCTTACGATTACATCGTGGTATGTCCTTCCATCGCCAAAATAGTGCCATACATTGATCTTATTGATACTGTAGCTCTGTCCTAAATCAATCTGCACCCACTGCAGGTCCTGTGTAACTCCTATGTATTTGCTTGTGTTCTTATCCCCATCCGTTACATATGCAGCATTTCCATTGATCGTATCACTTGCAGTAATAATTTTGCCTGCTGCCACATTATTATTGCTTGGTGTGGAAGTAGGTGTTGGTATCGGTGTTGATGTCGGTGTCGGTGTCGAAGTCGAAGAGTCTGAACCATATACCTCTACTTCTACATAATGATTGTATATGTTAGAAGTGCTTCCGTTTGTATAAAGTCTTACATATCTTGCACTGACTGCATTGAAGGTAATCGATTTACCGCTGGAAGTCTCCGCATATTCGGCATCAGTCCCTGCGCCAAATCCTGCACTGTTGTTGGTGTCATTACTAAATACCGTTGTAACTCCGCTGCTGAAGCTAGAATCATTGGATACTCTTACGATTACATCGTGGTATGTCCTTCCATCGCCAAAATAGTGCCATTGGTTGATCTTGTTTATAGTATAACTCTGGCCCAAATCAATCTGTATCCATTGGAGGCCCTCACTAAGGCCAGCCAGATTGTATGTAGTCTTATCACCATCTGTTACTACTGATCCGTTTGAAATTGATCCAATGCTTGACGTTATACTCTTACCTGCAGCCACATTAATAGCAATTGAACCATCTGCGTTAACCTTTTGAATGCTATTACCCAAAGGTATTGTAGTGAACAACATACACAAAATGAAAAAAGCAAGCAAAATTTTTCTATTCTCTGATAGATGTTTTAAAAAACACTTCGGTACAGTCATATATACCTCCAATTAATTAAATTTAAGCTTATTGCAGATGCCATTTACAGCTTCCTAATTATAAATATAATACCGTATTTTTCCGGGTTTAAGTTAACAAAACTTATAAAAAATATAAAATATAGAACTTACGCAAAAACATATCCAGCGGAAGCTTTTGCGTAAGTTCTGTTAATCATTAATTTCGATCAGTTATTAATATTTGGGGAGATTTGGAATGGTCTGGCTTGCATCTCCGGAGAGTGGCAAGTTTCGGCAAACATATTGACCAGCGCTGTTTACTGTTGCAGCTCCTGCCGGTGCCGGCATATGAACACGCTCTTTCCAAATCTGCCAGATCATGAATCCGTCATTGGGACGGCCTTTGTTTTTGATATAGTTCACCATAGTTTCAACATTGTAATACTTCGTTGCCATGTTGTTTTGACCTGTCAACATTTCAGCGTCGTATACAGTACCCGGCTCTGCGTTCAGTTTTAACACTGCACCGCCTGCACCCTCAGGTGCGATTTCCATACCCATGTTGATTGGACCGTTGTAGATGGCACGATATGACTCGTAACCTTCACGTGGATCGTAGTATTCGCCGCCATCGTAAGACATCAAGTTAATGTGGTTGATTTTGTCTCCGAGGTCTTTTACAACACGGTACATTGTACCGCCGAAGGGTGAACCCCATTGAACTTTACCTTCTTCGAATGGTGTCCCCTTAACATAGTATGCACCGGTTGACCATCCAGCAATTGAGATACCCAGGTTTGCTCCACGGGAGTTAATTTCATTGTAGAGACCCGAAATAATACCTTTAATTTCACTGTCTTTTGATGCTGCAAACTGGGTAGAATCTAGCTTGTTTGCCGTGGATCCACTAGATTCCCAGTCTACATCTATACCTGACGCACCTAAATCAAGTGCAAGGTCTACTACACGAGCTGCGTTAAAATTGGACCATGAAGAACCCTGGCTGTATGACCAACCGCCAATTGAAACCCAGACCTGTGTTCCACGTGATTTCAAAGCTGCAATGTTGTTACGAAGGTCTTGTGCTTGCTGGGCTGTGAATTTCTTTTGTCCACTGAAGGTTGTTGCACCTTCAACAAACTCAAAGCCTGCTACTGCTTGGTCGAACTCATATGAACCTTTTTGATAAGTTGTGTCCGGCTTGGCAAATGCGAGGTTAACGTGTGTAAAGTAGTTAGGTATATTTGCAGGTACAAGATCATTGATGCTTGTATTCCAAGTGCTTGAATAACCTACATACATACGCGCACCTGCTGCAGGTGTTTGTATTGGCCCAGGTGTAGGTGTCACTGTAGGCGTTGGTGCAGGTGTAGTCGTTGGTGTTGGAGTTGTAGTTGTAGTTGTCAATTCCCAAACTTGGGCAACACCAGGTTCTTCCCCCTGTGTCCACCATAGAGCTTTGTAATTTTTACCGTTATAGGAAACCATATCTCCATTTGTATAGACCTTGCTTCTATCCCATGCAGGATAAGTGCTATTGGTCGGTGTCGGTGTTGTAGTAGTTGGTGTAGTAGTTGGTGTAGTAGTTGGTGTGTTAGTTGGTGTGTTAGTTGGTGTAGGTGTCGGTGTACCGCTTCCACTTAAAAGCCTATTTGCTAATAAGGTGGTCATAGGGTATCCATTATTTACGTCATCCCCTGTTATTTCCCAAACAATCATTCCGCCATAACCATTGTTGATTACAAAATCGCAACGTTCGCCGAGAGATTCTTCATCTTCATAAGTGTACATGATACCTTGTGATGCATTATACAGATAGGGTACCTTTGCATATGGATCCCTGTATTTTACGTAACCAGCTGTTCTCTCCAGTTCTTTCATTTTGAAGTATGGATTTTGTCCTCCAGGAGACTGCGGATTATCCCATGTACCTATCGGTGCTCCGTTGGCAGTGGCAAATAATCCAGGAAGGCTTCCGCCGTTGTTTACAACGCCTTTCCAGCCTCTGGAATAATATGGAGTACCAACAACCAACTTGTTCGCAGGTATTTTATATGTATCCCTGTACAGCTTCATTGCTGAGTCGGTATTGTATCTGTTCTTAATATCTACAGGACTTGTTCCCGAGGGATCATTTGGATTCGGATAAATTGCTGCATGGTGGTTTGTTGTTGTTTCCCATGCTCCATGAATATCATAGGTCATAATATTCAGAAAATCCAGGTATTGGGCGTAAACATCCGGCTCTGTAAGTTGTGCCTTATCGTATCCTGCCGGCGCTGCGATTGTCAGCATTTTGCCGGACAATCCATTATTATTGTATGCCTCACGGATTTCACGAAGTAATGCCGTAAAGTTCTGCTTATCCTCCGGGCCTCCCGGGCAGCCTCTATCATACTGGTCGTTAGGATCCTTAGCCCTGTTTACACCGGGATATTCCCAGTCAAGGTCTATACCGTCGATAAAGGGATATTTCTTTAAAAAATCAATAATACTTTGAATAAATATTGCCCTTGTAGAAGCTGAAGCGGCCATTGCGTGGAAATTATTGCCTCTTGTCCAACCTCCTACGGATATAAGTACTTTTACGTTGGGATATTGGGATTTGTAATACTTATATTCTCCAAAGTGGCCTCTGAGTTGATTTGCATCCCAGCCTTCAGAATGCGGGAACGATTTTGCAAAGTCCGCATCCGTGTCGGTTGATGCAAGTTTATAGCTTGCGTCAACTTCAAAAAACGCATGGTTAATAACAGTTACCTTGTCCCAAGGTATCTGGCCCACTGACATATTACTGTGATATGCACTATAAGTACCCCAATTCGGGAAATATACTACAATATTCTTGCTTGCTGTTGGCGCTGCTGCTACCGGTACAATTGCCATTTGTGACAAAACAAGTGCAAAGGCAACGAGAAAAACAAGCAGCTTTCTTAGTTTTATGTTCTTCAAAACATATCGACTCCCTTCACAAATTGATAAAGATTTCTTCCCTGAATTCTTCCAATAATAAATTTTCAGCACCCCCTGAACGTTATTTGTTAACTTTTCTTCCATGCAGCAATCAGCTTTCTTATACAGTTAAAGCCCATCGAATCCTTCTACGGATTAACAGAAAACTTTCCGCAAATTTTTTACAACAATAAACCTTTAACACCTCCTGAATGTTGTTTGTTAATTTTTCTTCAGACGATAAGAGCATTTCAACTCCATGCTGCTGTCTATTTGCTTCTGGAAGGTATTCAAATACGGCATATACGTTAAAATATGCCGTAATTTTGAACTAATAGGATGATTAGCCATATTATAGAACTAAGTCTATAATTACTAATACGGAAATTCATTGCTACAGAACCTGCCAGAGTGCAGGAACATTCGCTGGTTCCCAGCCTGTCAAAGAGGTATGTGCCTGTACGCACATATAGTTTTTTCCGCCATAAGTTACCATATCCCCAACCTTGTAAGATATGTTGGGAGCCCATGCAACGTAATCACTTCCGGTTGGCACTGACGATCCATAAACCTCAAACTCATATATTCTTGCAGCTTGGTCAGATGTACTTGAAGGAGCTGTGATATAGAGCCTTACGTACCTTGAAGCAAACGCCGCAACTGTCCTGTCGGTTATGCTTGCCGTATTGCCTGCAACTGCATCTACATCTGTCCAACTGGTTCCATCTGAACTCTTCTGGAGTTTAAAGTCCTTAGTATTCCAGGCAGTGTTTTCACCGCCGCTGCCTGCGTGTTTTACAACCCATCGATTGATGTTGTAGTTCTGCCCAAGATCAACCTTTAACCACTTATCGCCGGAAGCAGTTGAACACCACTTGCTGTTTCCATTGCTGTATGACGCTATTGAACCGTCAACTGCTTTTTCCGGACCTTCACCTGTTACTGACTGATTCGCTGTAGCACTCTTATTTAATGCTACATTTTTATCAGTAGAAGGATTTGTACCGTATATAATAAGGGGAAAATCTTGGCGTGCCTTCTGATATTCCGTCTCATATTCGGAAGTCCAGCCAAATGCATTTGTTGCAAGAGGCTTTAAATCAGCGCCTGCAGCACCGCTCATAAAATGGACGAATTCACCCATATTCATACTCCGGGTAAACGAACCGTCGGAGTTCTTCGGATAGTATTGTGACAAAAGCTGGAAGTATTTTGAGAGCGCCTGGGATTTCCCGTAGTTATTCCATAGGGGATAAAACCAGTTCTTGAACCAGGCAGTTCCTGGCTTCGGGAAGCTGTCCGTACCATTTATACAGCTATCATATATTCTTTTAGCATCACTGGTCATACCAATGCCATTATAGACATCGTACCCGTATATTTCGCACCATTTGCTGTCTCCCCAAATTCTAAAAGCCGGCGAACCCTTTGCACCGTTTGTAGTGCTTTCCACGATATGACCGACTTCATGAGTGAGTACATCGATATTCCACCCCGATGGGCTGCTGAAATCGCTGCCGCCTACGTCTATTACATTCCGGTAGTCATGACTGGCGTTATAATAATAGGATGGATGCCCACCAGGATACTTTTGGTGGATAATGACGTACAACCTTCCATCACCGCCCATTGACCCGTATACTTGTTTTGAATACTTCCACACATTTGTCATAAATGAGAAAACCCAGCTGGCATTCGTCTTGTTTATATCATCGTCAAAGTAAACTGCTACATCATCATTGTAATAAACAAGCTTTACAACCTGGTTATGCTCAAACCAATGTTCCTGCCAGGTTGCAGGCGGGGCAGACAGGTTTGTTTGGGCATAAGTCCAATGGACGGTACCGAGCAGCATTAAAGCTGCAAGTATCATGCTAAATAGTTTCTTCATGGCTAAAACCTCCATTCTTTTTTATGAAATGTTCATTTAGGACTTAGATTTGCCTTCCGTGCAAAAAATCGTTTCCTTGATTTAATTTTACAAATCTACGATGGAATTGCTGAAGAGTCGGTAATGTACACAGAGCCACATTACCATATATTTGCAGGGCCTACTATAAAAAGCAGAATGAACTATGTGACAGCGGATGTCCTTTTTTTACATTTTACGATATTATCGACAAAAAACAATTAGACAAAATTGGCATTTTTTATACAATTTTGGCAATTTTCATATAATGACATTATTTATCCATACTAAAATTCGTCATCCTGTTAAGCTTGCTGTCACTTCATCATCACCCACCGTGGCAGCTTCGTAATTTGTATTCAAAGGGTCCTCCGCTTGTGGACCGCTGCATAGGTACAGAGAGACTCCTTACCAGCCTACCCTGATAATTAAGCCTTTTGGGTCGCCAACTTCCAGATAAGCAGCTTGACCGTTTACATCATCATAGCAGAAGCCATAAGCCAACCCATTGATGCTGTGGTCGTGCCAGAATTTAGCGTAATAGTTTGCGGGGGCTGCCTGATAATATTTGCTGACAGTGTTCCAGTTGGCAGTATCATGATAGATATGCCTGTTTATGGCAGCACAGGTTTGAGGATTGCTGGCACCACCGATCCCTAAGAGAATGTCCCTCGTAGATATGCTTGAATAACCGGAGAAGTAATTTGCATAAGCACCACCGGTATTAAAAGGTCCACTAATAGGGCAAACAATCCTATAGGGAGCTTGAAGCGTACCCAGCGACTTGAATTCAGCAGGCACTTCGTTTTGATATTTCGTAAACAGACCGGCACGGGTTTCAGATTCAAGCTCTCCAACCGTTTGGTCATAATTACCGGCTTTGTTTACCAGCCTGTGTTGAACCGGGAAACCAAACTGGTCAACCCTTGTCGTATTGCCATGGTATCCGCTTGCATCCACTGTAAATTCAACAAAGTCAAAATAGATATCCCTGTTAGGGTCTGTGGGATTATTGATGTCCGGTCCGGCAAATCCGTCATCATAAGTCTTGATATAGCAAGGAGAGCCTACACTGAGAAACATCCTTCCGGAGGTTATTTGGGGAAGGTTGACCCATGAAGTCTCACTTACAGTATGGTAAATGTTTGCATAGTTTGCACCGTTTTTGGTTAAATGACCAGGGGCATCATTCAAAGCTGCTGAAATCGGTATCAGGTTACCGGATAAATCCAAATAGCTCCAAGCATCGGTAACCGGATTTTTACCGATGACCCCCCAATAGATTTGATTATCTGCATAGGCCCCATTTGTCCCATTCATGACCTTTACACTGACAGCTCCGTTTCCAGTTGGATTCGGTATCGAAGAAGCAGCTATGGAGTAAATAGAACCTGTGGTTGGAGTTACAGGTGTCTCTGTAGGCGTTGGTACAGGTATAGTAGTTGGTGTTGGAGTTGTAGTTGGAGTTGCCAATTCCCAAACTTGGGCAACTCCAGGTTCTTCCCCTTGCGTCCACCATAGAGCTTTGTAATTTTTACCGTTATAGGAAACCATATCTCCACCTATATAGACCTTGCTTCTATCCCATGCAGGATAAGTGCTGTTGGTTGGTGGTGGTGTAGGTGTAGGTGTCGCTGTAGACGTTGGTGCAGGTGTAACAGTTGGTGTTGTAGTTGGCGTAGGTGTCGGCGTACCGCCAACTTGGTATACGCGTACATAGTCAACATACATTTTAGCAGGGAAAGCAGTACTGCCGTCAGGGCTTCCAGGCCAGTTGCCTCCTACTGCCAGATTAAGGAGAATGAAGAACGGCTTATGGAATTCATCCGTTCCGTTGATGTTGTTGGCGATATTTCCCTCCCAATACTGGGCACCATCTACGAACCACTTTATGGCATTGGCATCCCATTCAATGGAGTAAACATGGTACTGTGAAAAGTCAAGATTAGGGGATGCGCCGCCATAATATTGATATCCGTTAGAATCCCAATGCATGGTCCCATGAGCTACCCCCTCGTTGTTTACATGCTCCATGATGTCCATCTCACCGCATGCCGGCCAGCCTGCAGTGGGGAAGTTACTGCCCAGCATCCAGAAAGCAGGCCATATACCCTGCCCTGTAGGTAGCTTTATTCTTGCTTCAATTTTTCCATAGGTCCATGATTGTTTTCCCAGGGTTTTAATACGGCCGGATGTATAACCCATGCCGCCATAAGACTCTTTTAATGCTGTAATTTCCAGATTTCCACCTGTAACCGCAACATTTTGAGTACGGTTTGTGTAATATTGAAGCTCGTTATTTCCCCAGCCGCTACCACCGGTACCGATATCATAAACCCAGTTTGCAGTGTTTAAGGTAGTTCCGTCAAATTCATCACTCCATACCAGATTCCAAGTGGGCGCCGCAGATGCCAGCCCTGCAGGTAACAACGAAGTGAATAGTGTAATTATTACCATGAAAATAAACATTTTTTTAATTTTTAACATGTAGATTCCTCACTTTCATCTAAACTAACTTTTTGGTAATTTTGCTTTTCAAAATTACCATCCTACCCTGATAGTCAAGGCTTTAGGATCGCCTACTTTCAGATAAGCCGCTTGACCGTTTACATCATCATAGCAGATGCCATAGGCCAATTTATCGATGCTATGATCATGCCAGAATTTCGCATAGTAGTTGGCCGGTGCTGCTTTATAATAGGCAGCGGGATTGTTCCAATTAGCAGTATCCGTATATACATGTCTGTTGATCGCAGCACAGATTTCAGGATTGGAAGCCCCACCGATACCTAATAAAATATCCTCTTCTTGATTTTTTTCCAATACGTTGTACTTTTGAAATTTCCCCCTTTCATAAAACGGGTATATACTATTTACTTTTGTGCATTACCTCCTTTATATAAGTTTTACGAACAGTTTCTTTTTTTTCAGTGGGTCAAACGCATAAATGGTAAAAAAATAAGAGGTACATATGTACCTCTTATCAACAAATCTTCAATTTTCATTTGAATTTACGCGATCCTAAAAATCATGGCTGCTTTTCCCAAAGAGCAGGAACACTGGGAGGTTCCCAGCCTGCAATGGAGGTATGCGACTGAAGACATTTATACTTTAGTCCTTGATATAATACAATGCTTCCGCTTTTATAACTTATACCGGTTTGCCAGGTATTGGTGGCATCATTCGGAACCTGCATCTGCCAAAGAGCGGGCACCTCGGGTGTAAGCCAGTCCGCCTGGGACTTATGAGCTTGAATACACCGGAATTTCTTTCCTTCATATTCTACCACGTCCCCAATCGAATACTGTACACCTGCCCTCCAGCTTCCACTCGAACCCGGTGAATTATTTCCCTCAGCAGGTTTCTCCGAGGTCTTTGCAGGTGTCTCTGCAGGCAGCACCGGGGTGTGTACAGGTGGTGCGGGCGTCGGTTTTATGACTGCAGGTGGCGTCGTATTATGGGTTGGGCTGGAAGGAGTCGGGTCCACTTTAGAGGTAGTTGCCGAGACGGCATCCTTTTTAGTTTCACGGGTGGAAATCAAAACGTCCTCCTGTTCTTTCGATAAAGTGTTTCCGTTATAACCGTCCACTTTGACAGCTTCCTTCATCGGGTCTTCCAATGCTTCATGATTTGCAGCCAGCATTTCATCAGTAGAAACTCTGCTGCCAGAATCAACCTTCAGTTTGTCCAATAGGTCGGAGATGTTGCCTTTTCTTATTTCATCTATCGATAGACCTTGGCCGTTTTCTATCAACTTCCGATAGACATAGTACTTGCCTGAAGAAACCTGATTCTTTACAGCTTGCTCTCTGTCTTCCGGAGTTGTGTGTATGACTTCGCAGATAATCCTCTCCTTGTCTTCTTCTCCCGATATCCCCTTAAAGGAATTTAGATACTTGTCCAATTTGGTTTCTTCTTCGGCTCTGTTCGCTTGATTTTGAATATTTTTAGGGTTCAGGGAAGCAGAAATCAGGATATAATTATCGGTTTCTTCCTTAATTATTCCATTCTCCCTGGATTGGTCCACGATATCTTTTATGGCATCCTCCAGGGATTCACCTTTCAGCTTTAAACTGCTTAGTAAGGCTTTCCCATCTTCATTGATAGGTTTGACCCATAAAACAACCTTTCCTTCATCAACCGCAATCTCCACACTCGGATTAATATCAACATTTACGAAAGCGTAAATATTTCGATTTCCAATCAATCTGAAATAAGACAGGAAAATCAAAAGAAAACCAACTGCAATAGAAGCCGCTATTCCTGCGTATTTAAAAACAACCATCCTGGGTTTAATCAAATCCGACTCGAAAAACACGACCTGCTGGCCTACAAACATTTTGGGACGCCGTTTAATATAAACGTATCTGCATTCATTCGTCATGATGGTTGCGCGATTTCGTTTCAATTCTAGTATAGTTCCTGTCTTATTCAACAGACGTCCCTCCTTCTTCAACGTTATGTATATAGCCTTTTAAAACATCGAGGTCGCTCCTCAACATCAGGCTTATAGTGATGATGAACTTTCTGTTTCTTTCAACCGTTCTTTGATGTACGTCTACCAGTTTCATCAATTCCTTTAGGGGAATACTCTTTTTGTGTAAAAGCATACTGAATAAGCATTCGTTTTCGGCTAGCAGTCTTGCTATTCTTACGCACTGTCTGACCGAGTCCTTATGCTTCGGCGAATACAAAACCAGGTCATCAAAATTAATACCAAATCTCATTAAGTTTGATTTGAATACCTGAATTTCATCCATTGATTCTATTGTGTTCAATTGACTACAATTATCAACCATATACTTGTTTTCCAGGTAATTACCATGTTCATCCTCAAAATATGTAAAGGGGAAAACATTTCTGTTTTTCTTGTTGCTTCGTTGATAATCAAGAATACGGCAGCCAATCACTGTCTTGCAATAATTAAAAAAATTTCCTCCTTTTTTCACATCAAAGCTATTAAGTGCTTCGTTGAAGGCAGAAAGACCGATACTGAATTCTTCGGTACTTTCTATATCAAAATATTTCCCGGCTGCTTTTGAAACATTTTTCCTTATAAATGGGATATATTCTTTGATAACCGTTTCTCTTAAAACGTTATCACCATTCTGGATCTTTTTTATTTTGCCATATATAGAGTTCCCATTTCTAAAAAAATAACTTAAATATGACAATAACTTCCCTCCCATCATTATATATAACCCTCTCGAAAACTTCAAACTCTTTCGATATTTATGACATTCGATTCTCAAGGTATAGTGCCTGAATGGCCGCGAAGCTATCAATATTTTGATAACTGACTGCTAAAGCCATACTAAAATCTTCACTTACCAATTACTTTTCGAGATCATTCTATATATCTTAATTATACTTATAAAGTATTTTTTATCAACAATTTTCAATATTTTATTGCACTATTTTTTTCCATTTTATTTCATTTTTTGTAAAATAATGTTTGACAATTATTGTCGAATATACAGAATTCTATGTAAATTTCCTGACATATTCAATAGCGGAAATATATATGTTGAATATAAAACAGAATATATAATTGATTTGTTTTATAAAATACAGAAATACCATGAAACTTTAAACAACTTAAGCTTTGTTCATGGTATTTTCCCAGAAAAGAATGTAGTAATTCGGTTTGATAATAGAATGTTACTCTAATACTAAAAAGTAGTTTGATGTTGTTAAAAGGCAGAAAGAAGCAGGTCTTACTGCTTCAAGACAATAAAACCTGCTGACTGACTATAGTTAACTTTTTATCATACAAGCAAAGATTCTTTTTTAATGACGATTACCCTAGATTAACTAAAGTACAATTTCACAAGTAAATTTAACGAATAAAATTCGTATAGGATTTGTTTTCCCTTTCCGGTTCCTTAACCAGTCCTTTTCCGTTTTCAACCAACTTCATGAGCCATGCCATATTTTTACCCAGCACTCTCATAATTTGTACTCCCTCTTCATCCTGCATGGCTTCTCCTGGCCGGGTCCCGTGAATAACATTCCAATAATTTGAAGTCGGCATCAACATTTCCGAGTAATTGATATAGTTGTTTAGCTGGTCAAAGGTTGTAACTCCTCCGGAACGTCTTACAGCAACCACCGCTGTGCCAACCTTGTGCCGCAGCATCCCATCATTAGTACTTGTAACATAAAAAGCTCTATCTAAGAATGACTTCATGGTAGCGCCCACAGATGAATAATGTACAGGGGATCCTAAAATTATTCCATCTGCTTCTTTCATTTTTTGTATCCATTCATTAACCTCATCACCCGGAAGAACGCATCTTTCATTTTTGTTTTTTGCACACTGATTACATGCAATACATCCTCGGATTGACTTATTTCCTACATGGATAATTTCCGTTTCAATCCCTTCCTTTTCAAGTTCAGCAGCAATTATTTTTATTGCATGATACGTATTTCCTTCCTTATTTGGACTTCCATTAAAAGCTACGACTTTCATTTGATTTCCTCCTCACTATATAATACTTACTCCAATAAACTTTTTAAAAGCACTTACTTTCCATATTCTTGTATCAATAAAAATTATATACAGTATTGCAATAAGGAACAAGTAGGCACTTTTCGGTTACTTATCTAACCAAAAGGTAAGAATTGCTGTATTTACGAATCTATCGCTGTGTTATTTAAAGTAAATTTGATACTGAAATTTTAATAGTATATAATAAAACTTATTAGTAATATTTTTTAAGGACAGGTGTAAAAATGATTCGATATAAAGGCAAAAAATATGTTTGTTACCTAGACCTTGGAATGGAATTAATTCGTGGAAAATGGAAAGCAGTTATCTTATGCCACTTAAATGATGGTCCAAAAAGATTTTTAGAACTTCAAAGAATTACCTATGGGGTCAGCCAAAAAGTTCTTAACGAAAAATTACAGGAACTGGAGCGTGATGGTTTAATTAAAAAAACAACTTACCCTGAAGTCCCGCCTCGAGTTGAGTTTGAACTTACAGAAATGGGAAGAGAGCTTTTCACAGCCCTCGGCATGATACAAAGTTGGTCTATTAAACATTTTTCTAACATCAAATGACTATTTCTATAGTCACGAGGAAAGGCCCATTAACAGGACTCAACGAGTTTCCTTCGGGACCTTCCTCTTTTCCATGGCTTCCATTAGAGATTATCACTAAGTTAATTTGCATTTTTAATGCTAACGTTCAAATGTACCGTTTGCTTTTCCATTATTCAAAATACCCCCTCCTATTTTTAAGTGGGTCAGCACAAAAAATTACTTTCACGGAATTCTCCCGGTTTATTTATAACTTTTCTGAACATACTACTATGTAAATTTATATAATGTATTAAAAAGAACGTAAAGGATGATATTTATGTTGTTAAGTGTTCCAAACAGTCCTAATTACAGCAACTTAGCTGAAGGTGATTTGATTGCATTAACCAAAGATGATAAATTTATTGGCTACGCAATTGTGCACATTAAACTTGATAGTACTATCGTCTTGGATGCAGATAAAAAAGTAGTAAAAGCCTTCAACGAACTTATTGGAGAAGACATCCCATTCAGCTTCAATATAGACATATAATGCTGTAAACGTTTAGTATTATTTCCTTTATTTTTTCAGGACATTTAGGTCTTGCATTATCATAAACATCAGCAAAGCCCAGAAACCTGTCTGCATTAAGTTGCAAGTTTTTCTTCATTGATTTATCATCCTTTCAATGTACGACTTACCTTTGCAACGCAAAAGGTAAATTCGGCGTTGTTTTTAACTAAAAAAGGTGTAACCCATATTTAAGCAATAAATAAATTCCCACTATAGCAAACACAACGATAGTGCCAATAGCTTTTCCAATAAAAAACCTTCCCACACTTCGCTCTCCCTTAAAATTAAATTTAAATGCCAGTATCCCTGCAAAAACGACACTCAAAACAATTACTATTGTCGGCATTAGGTTTGAAGATGTATTCTTCCCCAGTGCCATGCCGATAAAAGCTCCTATCAATAATATTACTGACGTGATAAGAAAGAGCTTTTTCTTGATTGAAGATACTACTCTTCTATCGTCAATTCCTGTTCGAGTTGGCGAAGCATAACTTTCAAATTCAAGTTTACAGTTTTCACAGCTGTTTAAATGCTCCTGAACCAATTTAATACTCTCCTCGCTCGCAACATTATCTTTCACAAGCGGTATTAAATCCAGAATAACATTACAGGGTGCGTTCAAATTAATCCCTCCTTTTTCAAAATGGACGTAAGCCATTTTTTTGTTCTGAAATCTATTACTCGTGCTGAGTTTTCAGAAATATTTATTTTCTCTGATATTTCACAGTAGCTTATCCCATATACACGCATACTAACTATTTTTTGTGTTTGGTCATCTTTCGTTTTTAGCAGTTCATATACTCTATCAGCTGTTTGTTTTGCAATAAAGCTATCCACGATGCTGTCTGAAACATATATCTCCAAAAGGTCACTATATTCCACTGTGGGTTTATCTTTACGTAAATTTTGCAGCCACAGATGGCGAGCAATACTAAATAGCCATGTTCTGACCGACGAATTCCCCTTAAAATTGCCAATCGAATAGATCGCCTTAACAAAGGTTTCGGAAAGTAAATCCTCTGAAAGGGTAGGATTATGGGTAATGCTCAATAAATAATTATAGATATCCTGTTTATAGTCCAAGTATAGTTTTTCTATTTGCTTCACTCAAATCCTCCTTTCATATTAATTAGTCACATTAAAACACAAAATATTACACTGCTTTAGATAAAATTTTAGCGTGCCGTTTCTGGCACGCTGGTAGACACTTCCCAAAATTAAAACTTATGAATCCGGAAATACTATTAAGCTACAGCCGAAGCTGTATTTCCCAAAATCCTAAAAAGGATTTCTGAATCTATAGTGTATAGCTACATTCATATTATCATAAACGATAATCTTGTCAATGAGTTTGGCAATAGCTCCCTTACTGATGTTTTTAAAGGACAGTACGCTTTGTATCAGCCCTGGAACTTCCGAATCGGAAGCCTCCCTGCTTTCCATCAAATGAAGCTCCTGCTCCAGGACCTTTATTTTAGCATCCAGGTTTTCCCTTTCCCGTCCGTATTCCCGGAGCATTGCCTGAAAATCCGCTTCATAAATATTGCCCTTTAATTTATCTTCATACAGCAGTTTAATCAGCTTTAAAAGCTCGGCAGCCCGCTTTGTTGCTTTTTCGTACTCACTTCGTATGTTTTTTTCCCTGGAGCTTATGGTGTTACTCTTCTTCGCCAGCTTTTCCAGCTCACTGATATTGGCAACTCTCTCTGTCATGTTTTTCAGATGGTCGATGACGTACTGGTTCAGAATACTTTCTTCAATGGAGTGTCTTGAACACTGCTTAAAACGCTTATACCTGGAGCAGATAATAAAGGACTTCTTGTTGGAAGCTGCTCTGCTAAAGGTCATTTTCTGTCCGCAGTCACCGCAAAAAAGAAGTCCGGACAGCAGATGCTCCTGGCCTTGGGAACTCCCTCCTACGGATTGGATACCCCTTATGGCTCTCAACTGCTGCACCTCATCGAATTCCTCCTGACTGATAATAGCTTCATGCGTGCCATTGACTGTAATCCACTCTGATCTTTCGAGGGTTTTTAGTTTCTGCACTTTATAGCTTACTTTTCTGTACCTGTTCTGTGTCATATTTCCTGCATAGGTAGGATTCTCAAGGATTTTAGCGATAGTTTCGTGGGGCCATAGGAAGTTCCTCCCCGTTCCATGCTTATAGGTCTTGCTGATACGCTGCTTCTTATACAGGGATGGGGTGGTCACTTCTTCCTTGTTTAAGATGTCAGCGATCCTGGCAATGCCATTGCCCTCCGCATAGAGTCTATAAATCCGTTTCACGATCTCCGCTGCTTCCGGGTCAACAACCAGTTTGTTCCGATCCTCTTCCGACTTTTTATAGCCAAAAGGTGCAAAAGCCCCGATAAACTTCCCTGCATGCCGCTTCCCATCCATGGAAAACCGTACTTTTTTTGAGATGTCTCTGGCATACATGTCATTGATAACTGTTTTGAACGGCCCCATATCATTACTGGAGGTATTGGCAAAGGTATCGATCCCATCATTGAGTGCGATGTACCGTACATTCTTCATGGGAAAATACCTTTCGATATAGTGGCCTGTTCCGATATAATCCCTTCCCAACCTGGACATATCCTTGGTAACCACCATATTGATTCTTCCGGCTTCTATATCTCCAATCATCCTTTTAAAATCCGGCCTGTCAAAGTTCGTTCCTGAGTATCCGTCATCACAGTATATATCTACCAGGGTCCATCGGTTTTGCAGCACAAACTTCACCAGGGAATCCTTCTGGTTTATGATACTTTCTGAGAGACTATAGCTTTTGTCATCATCCTCCCTGGACAGTCTCACATAGATGGCCACTTTAAAATTGACCAGCACACTGTCATAGGAATTTTCATTTTTCATGAAGTAGTTATGGATGTCTGAATTCATTTACAAGCTACCCCCAAACAAAATAACTACCTGCCATCAGGACAGGATCTAACGACCCAGGAAGATAGCAGCATAAAATGTTTACGCTATACTCTCGTATTCCTTAGCGAGTGAATTTGTTACGATCTCTTTAAGGATATCGTTAAGTGATTTTCCATTTTCATCGTTATACTGGACAAGGACTTTTAAGGAATGTTTGGCAGTACTTTTCTTTTCAGTACATGTCTCTTGTGTCAGAGCTTCCATATGGCCACCTCACATTTCTTTCTATCTACAATACGACCGGTAACTGATGGTTTGGAAGTCACGCCGCCAATGGTTTTTTGGAGGATGCGTGACTTTCGAATCAGTTAAATTCCATCATAACCTATATAGATAATGCTTATTCATCATGAGTTTGTACATATTCATAATGAACAGATGATTGTGATAGTGGCCTCAAGCGATGACGAAAAAATCCGAGGAAGTTCGTTAATTGACTTGATCTGAGACTGATGTGCAGAAGCGCAATTACTAAGTAATGAAATTGTACCTTTTTTGTAACGAATTATCCGTGTATATTAATTATTATTGTACTTGGTAAGTCAAATTTATTGAATAGAAAGGATTGTACCATGAAGAAGAGAATGATCGTTTTCATTGCTACCTTATCGGCTTCAATTTGCATTACAGGAGCTGTTTTTGCATCAAAAAACATCAAACTGGTAGTCAATGGCCAGGAGGTAAACCCTAAAGTTCCATTGCAACTGGTTGATGGGAACACTGTAGGGTCCATAAGGCAGATTGCTGAAGCATTGGGAGCCTCTGTCGAATGGAATGACACAGATCAGACCATTGAAGTTGGTGATAGAGAAAAACAGGAATTAAAGCGAAAAGTGGAACTTCTGGAATCCAGTATTGCTCCACGAAACCCAGAAGAGGCTGCGAATACTTGGGCCAGAGGCGTCATGACCCGCAATGGCATCTTACAGTATTTAGTTTTGTCCAATGATTTACAGAAAAAGGAGTTACCTGATTTTAAGGCTGCCGGATGGGTCACAGGTACTTCCAGTCCATGGGTTGATCGGTTTGATATTTTAAAAGCACAGGAGCAGGCAGATGCTACATGGGAATTTGTTGTTCAATTTCACTATATGACTTCTACTGGGGATGCAGGAACTTCAACAACTACTATCTCCGTAGTGAAAAGGCAAGCTGAGGATGCTCCCTTACCTGTATACCCGGGGGCAGAATATGAGTGGTGTATTGCAAAAATCAACTGATCTTACTACTACAGTTCGTCACTAACCAAGAATTCAATGTGTAGCGTCATGTAAAATATATACTGCCCCCTGCCAAGCAGACAGGGGGCAGTTCACAAAGTGGCTGCCTAATTATCGAATTTTCCTATCTGTTATTTGTTTCAATGTTACTTGATTTCAAATAATCTTACATTATCAAAGTAGATATCATGAATACCTATGGCAGCGGCGTTTCCTATCTTCCCAAGAGCAAACACCAAATGTGTCTTACTATCCGTTACTCCTGCTGTAAAATCTACACTGTAGGTTCTCATTTCACCTGTAAGGGTAAGGACCTGGTCCAGATATTTTGTGTAACCATCGCCATTATGTTCTACAATCGCTTCCATCGTCCTGTCCTTCGTGGATTTGGCATCAAATGTAAGCCTGTAGGTTTTCCCCTTTTCTACAGTGAAACCCTCCTGAATCAGCTGGGTAGCCCAGAATTCGTTTCCCTCATAGCTCCCGATATGAATACCCAGAGCCCCGTTATAAACTGCTCCATATACAGAAGAGGTAACGTTTACACCTTCCCAGTCTGCTCCGAAGACGGTCCAGTGATCGGAATTGTTCTCAAATCCGCTGTTGATCACAATATTTGCGCTGCCTGATCCATCCCTTTTGACTTCAATTAGATTTATATTATCCAAGTAGATATCATGAGCACCTATGGTAGCAGCATTCCCTATCTTCCCAAGAGCAAACACCAAATGTGTCTTACTGTCCGTTACCCCTGCCGTAAAGTCCACACTGTAGGTTCTCATTTCATTTGTAAGGGTAAGGACCTGGTCCAGGTACTTTGTGTAATCACCGCCATTACGTTCCACAATCGCTTCCATCGTCCTGTCTTTCGTAGACCTGGCATCAAATGTAAGTCTGTAGGTTTTCCCCTTTTCCACGGCGAAATCCCCTTGAATCAGCTGGGTAGACCAGAATTCGTTTCCCTCATAGCTCCCGATATGAATACCCAGGGCACCGTTATAAACTGCTCCATATACAGAAGAGGTAACGTTTACACCTTCCCAGTCCGCTCCGAAAACGGTCCAATGATCGGAATGGTTTTCAAATTCGCTGTTGATCACAATATTATTGCTGCCGACTTTACTATTCATTGTTGTTCTAGTCAGCGTAATATTATCCATATAAATATCCCTGCTGCTTCCGCCGAGTTTAAATACAAGCTGTGCTTCCGGGTCTGTGGCAGCCGGCATTTCAAATGTAAATTCTTTGGTCTCCATAGTACTTGACAGTCCTATACTTTGAGGTCCTGCGTACTTCGTTAACCCGTCCTTACTTTTTACTTCTACCTGCATGGTTCCTGCTGTCGAAGCTCTGGCATCAAAGGAAAGCTTGTATCTGTTGCCTGCCAGCATTTTTATACCCTTTTGAACCAATTCAACGGAGTCTGTAACTGCGCCCCCTTCCGTAATTGCAGCTTTTAATTGCCTTGCTGCTTCATTTACGCTTGCAACAGCCGCAGCATCGGAGGTACTGAAATTCCAGTACTTCATTCTGAGTGAACCCGCCGAATCTCCTTGATCGAATGTACCGTTCCATACATGGTTTCCGTCACCTAAAGGTTCTTTTGCCGCATTCTCATTTTCGGGCAGTGGAGTGATTTCCTCCAGCCTTACATTGCCAATCCAGACTGGATTGGTATTCAGTCCTACATTAAATTCAAAACGCGCCTTCAAATCAGAGCTTGCATTCATTGTGAAGGTGAACTCGTAGTGCTGGATGGAATCGGTGAGAGGAAAGGTATCTCCATTTGAGTAGGAAGCCCACCCTGCATCGCCATCAGCGGATAGTTTAACGGATATATCTCTTGTGCCTGTAGATTTGGCATCAAAGCTGCCCTTGTACGTTCTCCCCTTGGCTAATGTGGCAGTTTTAATCAACTGAATTGCATAGGTCTGGTTTCCAGGTGATGTAATATTTATTTTAGCAAAATTCTCACCCCCGATGGATTCCGTAGAAATACTTCCGGCACCGCCAAAGTCATTCCCTCCGGTTGTCAGGTGTAAGAACATCCATTTTCCTGTTTCCTTAGATACTACTGTGTCTGCCGGTACTTTGGATGCATCATTTTCATCGATAAAACCATTCCCATAGTTATTAGAGTAAATCAGGTTGCCGTCATCCTGTACCTGATATCCATCCGGCAGCGGCTCTGATGAGACCTCCGGCTTCACCGGTGTCTTATAGGGTCTTCCAGTCAGTTCATATATATGTACATAATCCACTTCCATGGTAGCCGGGATGTAATTTGCATTGCTGTCAGGATCTCCATCAAAATTCCCTCCTACGGCAAGGTTCATGATGAGGTGGAAAGGCTGGTCAAATGGTGCAGGATAGGTGTAGTTTGCAGCTGTATTGGCCCCCTTGCTGAACCAGTTGTTTTGGGTTGAGTAGAGAACTCCGTCCACATACCAGCGCATTTCTCCCGGTTCCCATTCAAAACTGTAGGTATGGAAATCCGTCGATTTTCCACCATTGGGATAATAGTATGTCTTACCTGTAAACTTGTTATTGGGCCATTGTTGGCCATAGTGAATGGTTCCGCACATTTTTGAGGTGTCACTTCCCCAGCCTTCCATGATGTCGATTTCTCCAGAGGCTGCCCATACGCCGTAAACCGAATCTTCAGGAAGCATCCAAATAGCGGGCCATAATCCTTTTCCGCCTGGAACCTTGGCTCTAATCTCGAATTTACCATACTTCTTGCTGAATAAGCCTTTTGTCTTAATCCTCGCGGATGTGAAAGGATAGGCCGCATTCCCGGAATCTTTGAGTGCTGTGATTTTCAGGACTCCGTTTTCTTCTTTTACATTTTTAGCGTCACTCGTATACAATTCCTTTTCGTTGTTCCCCCATCCCGGGTTATCTCCCCCATTTCCAAGGTCATAGGTCCATTTTGTGGAATCGATGGTTGTATCATTAAACTCATCCGACCATACCAACGTCCAAGGATCACTCTCTCCACCCGTATTGTCCGTGGGAGTTGGTGTCGGCGTTGCTGTTGGCGTCGGTGTAGGTGTTGATGTTCCGTTTCCATTATTATGACTTGAAGTGCCAGTGTCTTCAACGGATACTGTCGTGCCATTCACTTCAACCGTGCTTCCCTTGGCTATGGAAGTGCCGTTAATTGTTATGCCATCCGCTTTGGCTACAAAACTGCCTATTTTCCCGTTACAGGATACGGTTGTGTTCTCTGCTTCCGGTCCGGCTGTGAGCTTTTCAATCTTTGCACCCGCCTGCAGTTCAATCGCTGCCGCAGATAATAACTCTACTGAATGGATCTCGCTTGTCCCTGAAACTACAAGGCCTGCTTTTCCATTCTTGCTGCGAACAGCGACTTCTCCCAACTGTGAGCTGCTTATATGGATGCCCTTTTCACCACCATTGACATACGTCTTTCCAGTCACTTTAACATTGGACAAAACTGCGTTTCCCTGCCCTATGCCTTCTACCAGGTAAAGGTTTCCATTAATTATTGCATCCTTAATTTCAATACCGGACTTGTTTACAACTACATTTCCCTGGATTGTTTGCATACTGACGGTTCCCTGGGTAGTAAAAATCTCAGCAACAATCCGGTCCAGAATTACAATCGTTTCCGCTCTCGTAATTTTGCTTCCGGGTTCGAAGGACTTATCCGGGGTTCCCTGAATGTAGCCCCAGGAAGCCATTATATTTGCCGCATCCCTCGCATAGTCCGATATATCTCCAGCGTCTGTAAAGGAAGATAATACATCTTTGTTTTGAGGATTTGAAAGTTCAAAAACTGATTTTAGGATTTTCGCAGCGTCCTGCCTGGTTATGTTGTCTTCAGGTCCAAAGGCGTTATTTCCATAGCCTGAGACATACCCTGCATTTTTTGCAATGGATACCTGCTCTGCATACCATTTTTCAGGTGAAACATCGGAAAAGCTCGTACTGCTTTTCGCAGTAAACCCGAAAATTCTGTTAACGATTACACAAAACTCTGCTCTTGTAATACCGTCATCCGGGTTAAAATGATGATTGTCATCCCCTGCGATGATTCCGTTTCCTGCCCATTTTTCGATGGATTCGGCGGCCCAATGTTGCTCCAAGTCGGTAAAGCTCTTCTCCTTATCCGATGAGCCCGGTACACCAAATGCTGCTTGCGGCAAAAATATTGCCAGCATGGATAAAGTCAATAGAATTGCAATACACTTTTTTAACTTTATCATTTTTAACACCCCTTTCAAAGTTCAATATAATATATAATTCCATAAGTTAATATTCAATAATTTTACTAAAAGCGTCACTTTATTTACTCTTTTGCTTTTAAGAGTTTCAACAGATTTGCAATACTTTTATAGGGCTATGAAATATCAAGCAGCAAAAAGCCGGGGCAATTAACCCCGGCTTTAACTTTAGTCATATTGTTTTCTGTTCTCTGTTCAAATATCTACATTTATTGTTTAGTTACAGCATAGTAGTCCATTGTCGATGTTACTTCAAATCCACAGGATGTATATAGATTCAGCGCGTTACCGTTTTTAGTATCTACTTGCAGCATGATTTCTTGTGCATTTCTTTCCTTAAGCTTTACTATCGAACCCATTAAAATTTCTCTGCCATAACCCATACCTCTATATTCCGGAAGCACACCTAAACCATAGATCCCACCAACACTCTGATTAAGTTCCAAATGCACTTTACCAATAACTTTTGAATCCTGTTCGGCAATATACACAGTAAACCCGTTTTTCTCTTCATCTTCAGGCAATGTGATTTGATCTTCATTAAATGCCACCCCAAAGTAAATGGCGTTTTGCCGGGCTATTTCTCTTGCATCCCGGTTGGTTGCTCGTCTTAGTACAATTTTATTGGAGACAGCCGTTTCATTTACAGCATTTTTTAAGTACATTTCATATTCTGAATATTCGTAAATTGCGCCTGTTGTCTTTATAAATTCCTGACCGGATAAGGAATGACGGTCACACAGTAAAAGCATTTTTTGCGATGTTCTCTTATTAAACTCTTCCTTAACGCTTGTATATAGCTCTTTGAATATACCTTTTCCTCTGAAATCAGGATGAACCATACCATTGACTTCTAGATCCGGGCCACCAAATTGACAAATTCCTATATAACCAACAAGCAGATTGTTTTCATAATACATAAATTCATTGTTCACTTTGCGTATTTTTTGCTCCCACTGCGCTCTGCTAAGCTTGTACTCCAATTCCAGCTTAAGAGAGGTCCGATCTTTCTCCAGGCAAATGCTTTCGAGATGATGGATTTCATCGTACTCCTTTTGCGTAAGGTTTTCTCTCATTTTTATAGTTGTATTTTCAGATCTTTTCAAGCCTTATCCCCACTTTACTATTTATATTTGGTACAGGTTTTCTCACGCTGGTGTGAAACCGTGTATTACAATTTATTTTCTACTCCGATAGATTCATTCCAGCTCCTCAGTTCCTACCAGTAGTCTTATAGTCCCATCTATTTATGATAACAATTTTATAACACATTTCCATAATATTCAATATTTTGATTTATCCATTCTACTGTCTCTCATAAAAGCACTTTTATATAATTGTTGCCTTAATAAAAAAGACTCGCTGCTAAAGCGAGCCATATAGATTACTTCGTTATTTTATTGGAATATAAACATCAACCTCTGAACTATCCGTATTGTTACATCTTTCGTCAAAGAGTTCAAAAAATTCACCCTCCGCCAGTTCAAACCCTGATTCCGCTAACCAGGAATTAAAAGCTCCTGCCCATGTTTCAGCGATTTTTTCTGGTATGGGTTGCCCTTTGGCTGTAAAAACTGCGTATTTATTCGATGGTATAACTTTACCAACCATACCCTCAGGAATATTATCCAGACTGTTTACTTCAGTACAAATGAGGTAGGATAAGCTTCCAGTTCCAGCGTTAATTTCCTTACTTATTCCCAAACGTGCATTTGGATTTACTTTGTTTGGGATTTTCCCAGTAAGGTTCTCATGCATAAATCTTTCCCAGAATTTAGGGATCAGATTAAAGTTTCTATCCTCTTCATATGTAGTTATCATTTCATATCCAATTACCTTAAGTTCATTTTTCATAATTATTTTAGGTTCCATTGTTATACCTCCATTGTTATTACAAAATTTATCGATTATATTTACCTTTTCATAGAAACGTATTTCTACGTTTGACTTACGGTACTTCCCCGGGTTTATACCGAACAACTTGAAAAAGGCTCGTGTAAAGGCTTCTTGGGATTCGAACCGGAATTCTAACGCAATATCAATGAGTCGCTTATCCGTTCTTAATAATTCCTGAGCAGCTTTACTTAACCTTCTTTTTCTAATGTACTCCTTTATCGGATCCCCTACCATGGATTGAAAGATTCTATAAAAATGAGTAACTGAAAAATAAGCTTGCCCTGAAATCTGATCAATACTAATATTTTCACAGAGGTTTTCCTCAATAAAATCTATTGATTTCTGAATTCTTGCGTAATAGTCCATTTTATTCCCTCCGCTGCCTTTATCTAAAGTATAACAATTGGAGTCTATAGTGTTTTGATTTTTTATACCATTATTTCTTAAAACTATTTTAATCGCTTTTAATAGATAATGCCACAATCAATTGATCTCAGCAATGCTTCATTTGGTGAAATCTCCATGAATGGAAGCCAAAGTGAAGGGATAAAAAAAGGAATCCCGGTGCATACCGGAACTCCTTTTCATTAAAGTTGTCTTATTCAACTTTTTTAAGCACATAGTACCAAGGGCGCATACCTCTAAACACATAATCCCCGCTCTTCCATTCATAGAACATATAGGTTGCTCCGCTTATATTTTTTATCTCGCATTTACTTGCTGTTTTACCATCCTTATTAATAATCAATCCTTTTGTCCAAGTTATTGAAGGTCCTGAAAATGAGCCTGATTTTGTTGTAGTTATTAATTTACCGTTTTCATCAAAATGCAATCCCGTTAAGAAGAGATCACCTAGCCAGCTTTGCTCTCCTGGTTCGAAATCATCCATCTTTTGAACAAAATCTACACTTTCCCATTTCCCTTTCATCTTAGCATCATCAATAAAGGGGTAGTCCACTTTGTCTTCCTTAACACGTTTAACTTGGTAATTTGAATAATCCTCACTGTCAATCTGTTTCAGCACATAAAACTTAGGGGTTTCATTTCTGAATACATAGTCCCCGCTTTTCCATTCAAAAAACATATAGGTAGTTCCGTTTATATCCTTTATCAGATATTTGCTGGCTGTCTTTTCCTGATTGCTAAGTACCATACCTTTAGTCCAACTGAAGCTCGTATTGGCCAGATTTCCATTGTCAACGGCCGTAAGCATTCGACCTTCTTTGATAAATACTAAAGCAGTCAGGTATAAATCTCCCTTCCAAGACTTCTTTTCAGGGTTAAAATCATCAATCTTAGCGACAAAATCAACCGATTCCCATTTGCCCTTTACTCTGGAATCATCAATAAAAGGATAATCGGTTCTATCGATATTTCGAAAAGTACTGTAGCTGGCAAATCCACCTGAAAATACAGCTAGAAGGGATATTAGGGCTATTAACGGTATTGCCACAACCCTTTTAAATTCCCATATTTTACGTTCATTTTTAAACACTTTCTTCCATACGGATTCAAATTCAATCGACGGTGTATGCTGCTCTAACACTTTATCCATAATGTTCCCTATATCTTCATTAGACTGTTTCATATAACTCCTCTCCTTCATCCAAAAAACTAAATTCATTTTGGGGTATTTGTTTTCTAAGGGCATTAAGGGCGGAATTTAGTCTCGACTTGCAAGTACCCAATGGGATTCCTAAAGTATCCGCTATTTCCTTAAGCTTAAAACCGGAGTAAAAATGTAAAACAAGTACTTCTCTACTCTTTAAACTTAAAAAATTAATTTGCTTCCACAATTCCTTTTCTTCTTCACTTTTCAAGACGGAATTCTCTACTAGATCTAAACAACTTCTTTCCGGCAACCGATCGGTGAATTTTAGCCATCGCTGCTTTCTAAGTATATTTCGAGTAATATTTAGCGCGATTTTATATAGCCATGGCCGCAAGGACTTAGCAGAATCAAAGGTATCATATTTTCGGAACGCCTGAATAAATGTCTCTTGCGTTACATCATCCGCTAATTCTTTTGACTTTGCAAGATATAGCACAGTTCTATAGATATAGTTTGAATGTTCCTTAAAAATCATTTCCGCTTTTTCCTTAGATATATTTTCTTTCAATAATAGACCTCCTTTCCTTCCCGGTTTACCCTATATACACATCAGTACTTAAAAAGGTTCGGTATAAAATATAAATTTTTATAGAATCTTCCAATGTCGGATAAAATTTTAGCACCCACAAAGGAGTGCAAATTTTTATAAAAAACTCTGCTAAATTCCATATAATTCCTGTATTTCACCCTTTTGTTTATATAAACATTACAATTCTACAATACATTTCCATAATATTCAATATTCTGGCATAAAGTTAATAAACACCGTATATACCGGCTTTCTCCGTACCTCTGCCATAACAAAAGCCATATGCCTGTTTATTTGGCATATGGCTTTCAGGATTGCAAATTCTATTCTTTTACGGGCTGCTGCTTACTTTGTTTCTGTAACGGGTGCCTCTCCTGTTTTCGGTGCCGGATATGGATGAGTCTTAATGTACTTAAGTGCATTATAGACTTTTTCCGCCGCTTCTGCACGAGAGATTTTGCCTTTTGGATTGAATTTACCTTCTCCGTCCAACTTGGTAACACCATACGTAAGTGCACGCTGGATGGAACCGTCATAACCAACAGACAATTGATCCTGGTCGGTAATCTGAACCGGAACAAGCTTGATCTTCGGTAAATTGGCATGGGTTTCTACCGCTTGAATAAGGTGATGGGTAAACTCTTCACGTGTCCATTCCTCAGCGGGGTCAAGATCAGCCGGAAGTTCAAGCCCATTTACTGAAGCAATAATTAGAGCATCTGCATACCAGGCATCGTTATCTGCCTTTGCATAATAGTCAGTGGCTTTAGGCTCTTTAATGAACCGTACATGATCAAGATTTAGTTCCAGAGCATTAACAATAAGTTGAATACCCTGGGCTGCTGTCATTGTGGCATCCGGTGCAAACAAATTATTGCCGACACCTTTTACATACCCTTTTTCCTGCAGATCAAGAATTGCTTTCTTTGCCGCTATATTTGTTATGTCTGTAAATGGATTTGCAGCTGCAAGGCTTTGTCCTGCAAAGGTTAGTGTTATTATAGCAGCAGCGGACAGAGAAACTATTTTTGCTTTAATTTTCATTTCTTTCACCTCATACTATAGTTATTGGGTTTTTGTACCTGTTCCTATCTTTAGACGGGCCTAATAGAAAAAAGTTCCAAGGAAGCAAGAAGATCGTAGGGTATATAAATAGAAAAGGTTCCATATCTTACGATACAGAACCTTTATAATACTCGTCATCAAACAGTTTCAATTCGATTCACAATAGTAGAAACAAATATTAATCTTCCTTTTTAGTAACATTTTTATTAGCTGGTTTTAAAGCACTGGATCAGGAATAAAGGAAGCTGCTTCACCCTGAAAATACGTTGGGGCTCCAAGAGAAGACGATGCAACCACTCAAGACCGAGGAGCTGAAAAGCTTTCGGAGCTCTTTTTATAGTACCAGCCATAATATCAATGCTTCCTCCGATACCGGCACTTATTTTTACCGGTAACTTATGCCTGTTTCTATAGATCCACTTTTCCTGTCGGGGACAACCTAGACCCACCAGAAGTATATCCGGCTTTAATTCTTGAATTTCTCGTACTATGACCTCTTCCTGTGCTTCATCAAAATATCCGTCGTGAACTCCAACGATTCTTAAGTTTTTATATCTTTGTTCCATATTCATCTTTGCCTTCTCAGCTACACCGGGTTTAGCCCCCAGTATGTAAACCGTTTTACCCGTATCCTTAATCACGTTAAACAAGGATAGAATCAAGTCACACCCTGCTACTCTTTCCCTGATTTTGCTCTTCATTATCCTTGACGCCAACACAATCCCAATACCATCCGGTATTACCAGATCTGCTTGCTGCACGATTTCCATAAGTTCGTTATCCGTCTGTGCTTTCATTACAATTTCAGGGTTAGGTGTGATTAACAAGTGATTTGCATCCGTATGTAAAAATCCTAAAAGCTTGTCTAAGGCTTCCTTGCGGTTTACATTGTCAAAGGGTACTCCCAGGATATTTATCTTCATCACATACACTCCTCTCATCTAATGTTATTGAACTGTACGAATGCTCATTGCGCTCCAGCGAACGACTGCGCCTTTAGTCAATTATACAAAACCCTGCTGCGGATTTCAAATATTTAACACAAATATGTATAACTCCAGGTATTTAATTTCTAACGGTAATACGCTTCCGGTACTCAGTAGGTGAAATACCGCAAAACTCACTGAATACTAAGGAAAAATAATTCGGGTCGCTAAAACCTACTCGATTCGATATCTCTACAATGCTTGCATCCGAATTTAAAATATGCAGCTTCGCTTCTTCTATTCTTAGCTTGTTAATATAACGTTTTACATTTACTTTCATAGTCTTTTTAAAAATATGGCTGAAAAAGGATTCGCTGCAGTGGCAGAAGTCGGCTATATCCTTTACAGTTATTCTCTCCGTAAAATTCTGCTTTATAAATTCCACGGCATGGGACAGCACATAGCTGTCGGAAGATGCTTGCTTTTTTGCACTTAGTACAGAGTTGCCGGCGTTTTCATTCAAATCGGAGTAAAGTGCTGAAAAGTAGTCGGCAACGATTCCAAGCAGTGAAAATACAACTTGTTCGCTGTGGACCTGTGCCCTAACAGAACTACCAAATTTTCTCATCAACATGTCATAATCCATTCCATAATTTTGGGATATCTTTTTAATTCGATACTCAGAAGCTTTTTTATGGGTACAATACTCACCTGCAAAAATAACGCCTATTACAAAATCATTTTTGATAACCGGCACCACATATTCTTCAATACCGCAATAGCACATGCCGTAATAAGGCGACTTTAACCTCTGGGCTTTTTCGTATATCCTTTTCTTCATGTTTAAACAGCGGTCCCAAAGTTCTCTATTGGATTTAATTTGCATGCAATACGGATTTTTGTGTATATAAAACGGCTGCATAACAGCAAAGAGATTTTTATCCGTTGACAAAAATCCTACAAAGTCATTAATACATATTTCCAAATGGTATGTCTCGGAAATAAACCTTAAATAGTTTGCAATTCCTTCATATGTTGGCATTATTCACACACTTCCGTAGTTTAAGATATATGTGGATTATAGCATTAAAATAACAGGCATGCAATGAGGGCTGCCTTTTTTGGGGTGGAGATCTGCTCCTGATTGTAAGCTTTATTTAGGATAGGCAGGCTATGATTCCAAAAACAATGTACCCTGGGGAAAGTACGGTATCCACGGCACCCTCTACCCCTGGTTCATTGGCAGATCCAATGAATCCAAAGGTTGTATACGCCTGCTTAGCAAGGATGCTGCTGAATTATATAAACTGGTCCCCTACGGAACAACCGTTACTATCGAGCAGAATAACAGACCCTTTAGAGTTTTAATGAATGGTGATGTCGGCTCGGACGTGAGAGACCTTCAGAAAGCTTTAAGCAGTCTCGGCTATTATGAAGGGAGTATTGACGGTCGATATGGCGACATGCTCTACGATAGTGTGTTACGGTTCCAGAAGGATCATAAGCTGGAGCCTTCGGGAAATACGAATAAGAAAACCTTCGATTTGGCTCAGCAAAAAGCCAACGCCCTTGAGTGATTCTCCCTTACAGTATAGGTCCAAAGATAGATAATGAAAAACCGCTAAAGCATCTGTTTTAACAGTTTTTCATTATCTACTTCCTTACAAAAATAGATTATAATTTACCTCTATAACATTTCCTAACGTGTTGTAATATTCACATAATTATACAATCTATAGCAATATAATTAGTAGTTTTTTTCATTACAAGGATATACAGGAAAATAATCCTTTATAGCTATTATTGAAAAATCAGTTATCGAGCGAGTCGTTTACTTTTGTAATGCGACTCTATTCTGCTCTTATCTTTTTCGGGCCACCATGAAAATTAGCGGATAGTTTTTCTCTATTCCGTTTTCATCCTTCTTCTTGATAACATAGGAAATTCTGCTATAGACATCAGTAAAACCACATTTCGTGAGTATATCTGTTAGAACTTCTCTATTAAAACCTTTATGTCCTTCAAAATCCGGTCCGTGAAAACTTCCGTCTTCCTCCTCCAGGTCTGCAATGCACAAGTAACCCGCTGGAGCCAGAATTTCATGAAAGGCTTTTACTATTTTAGCTGTATCAAGAATATGGTGCAGCGTCATCAGCGTATAGACCACATCGTATTTTTCACACGGAAGAGGATCTGATACAAGGTCAATCTTCATCGTTTTCATATTTTCAATCCCCTGATTATTTATTTTCTCCTCCAGTATTGCCAACATCCCTTCCGAGTTGTCGGCCAGGGTAATTGTTTTAAAATGTTTCTGCAAGTTTAAACTTAAAAGACCTGTACCGCATCCATATTCAAAGCCCGTTTTATGATAAATCTCCGGTATGCTTTTTGTAACCTCCTCAGCAATAATGGCGGCTCTTTCCGCCCTTCTCGGTTCTTTATCCCACGTTAGTGCAAGTTCATTGAAGTTTTCCATTTTCAGCAGCTCCTCTGTAGTTGTATATAAATTGCTAATTTTGGGTTATCCACTAAGATTTTACTATAATGAAAGGAACGCGTCAACAGAAGTTACTGGCTGTTGACGCGTTCCTTTCATTTAGCCTCTATGAAATATAGCTATTCCATGGCTTCATTTCGCAGCACCATATGGATATGATCTTCCCATTTCCCGTTAATTTTCAAGTATTTATATGCCAAACCTTCATTATAAAAACCCAGCTTCTCAACAACCCGGAGGGAAGCTTTGTTTCTGGGCATAATATTGGCCTCAATGCGGTGCAGCTTATATTCGTTAAACATAATTTCAATCCCTTTACGGATAGCTTCGGAAATATACCCCCTATTGACCTCATTCTGATCCAGCTTGTATCCAAGATGGCAGGAATCAAAGGCTCCCCGGATAATATTATTAAAACCTACAGCACCTATGGCCTTCTCAGGCTCAGACTTTTTAAAGATCCAAAAGCGCAAGGCTTTTCCATTTTGGATACTTTCCATTTCCTGTCTCAAAATTCCCCTTTGAAACTCGACGGTATAGAATTCATCGGACTTTACAGGCTCCCAGGATTTTAAAAATTCCTTATTTCTGCTATAGTACTGCAGCACTACTTCAGCACAGGATTCATCCAGTACTCGTAAAAACAAACGTTCCGTTTCCCAAATCAACGCTACTTCATCTCCAACCTCTATATTTTATCACGCCCGATACGTTTACCAAGCATAAAATAATAAACACCGTAGACAACAACAGCACTTAGTACAAACAGAATAATTATGCTATTATAGGCCGCCAGAATATTCTTGATGTTTTCCATATTATACCCCAAAAACCTCCCCAGCAGCAGGCATATCAAATGGTGCACAAGGGAAGATATAGCAATGGATAAATACACCCATCTCGGGCGCACCTTAAAAATTCCTGCAAAAAGTATCATTACTGCATTTACACCCGGTATAAATTTGCTCAGCAACACAGCAAAATAGCCGTATTTGTGAAAGAGCCTGGATGCCTTGTCCTTGTGTTTCTTAAGGATATACCTCTGAATAATCCGGTACTCAAAAACCCTGTCGCCGTTTTTGAAACCCAATTTATAGATACAAACGGATCCGGTGAGAGTCGCCAACAGATTGGTAAGTAAAACAGGTACAATGGTAAAGGAATCACTTATACTGGTAAGATACCCCTGAAATACAAGAATCACGTCTCCGGGATGCGGAGGAAACACCATTTGTAAAAACGAAGATATAAAGAAGAAGCCATACACTAAAAACACATTTTTCCCTAAAACGTAATGAATTAAGCCAAACAGAAATTGTTCCATCCGTTTCTCCTTTTCCGAATATAATATTTCCTTCTCTTTCGTCCCTATACAATTTAGGATGGAACTTCGCTGATTCGACGCTCGCATAGCCCTAAAAGCTTTGGCTATGCGAACGCCAAATCAGCAGTTACCAGTCCTATTGTATATAAGTTAAGTTAGTTTGCTTAGAATTTCATTTATTATTCCATATCCAAATCCTCTTTGTCCTAGAAATGCCTGGATTTTCTTTTTTGTCTTTTGCTCTTTGAAATCATATCGCGCAAACTTTTTCAGCACGAGAGCTTCCGCAATTGAAAGTTCATCCACTTCAAACCCTTCAAGCGCTGAAAGGACCATTTCCTTTTGAATCCCCCTGCTTTCCAATTCATACAGGAGCATCCTCTTGGAAGTTGGTTTGAGCTTTAACTTACTGCGAATATATTTTTCCGTGTATTCCGGATCATTGATATAGCCCAAGGTTTCCAGTTCTTCAACCGCTTTATCAATAATATCTTCAGCAAACCCCTGGCCTGACAACTTTTCTCTGACTTCCCTTTCCGTTCTGAGTTTTAACGCCAGGAATTTAACTCCTGCCGCCTTTGCAGCTCTAAGGTTTACATCGTACTTTACATAATGAATTTCTTCCTCAGAAATCTCCTTTTTTTCGTAAAACCCCAGTCGCAGGTAATCCTCCTCTGGAAGAGAAAATGCATAACTATTATCTATGTATACAAGAAGCATACCATTGTTTTTATCGCTTTTCTCGATGGATGTTATAAGCAATTTTATACCTCCTTCATCGAAACTGGAATTGAAAAGTGGCGATAAAAAGATACAAGCCTACAGTTATTATACCATAGGCTTGCAATTATTCTACAATATTTTTTATCCCTATCCTTACTTTAGCCCAATTTCCTGAGTTCCAACTATTAATTGAAGTTTTTATACTTCATCTGGAATCTCCAACTCGTCCTCTTCGTCATCTGCTACATGGGCATCGATGCTTTTAATAAAGGCCTGGTTGTAGTTCTCACGAATCTTCATTTCAATTTCTTTTGCCACTTCAGGATTTTCCTTAAGGAACTGCTTGGAATTTTCTCTTCCCTGCCCGATTCGCTGCCCGTTATAGGAGAACCATGCACCGCTCTTATTGACGATATCAAGATTTACAGCTACATCCAGGATGTTACCTTCCTTTGAAATTCCCTTGCCGTAGATGATATCAAATTCAGCTTCTTTGAATGGAGGAGCTACCTTATTCTTTACGATTTTAACCTTGGTTCTGTTTCCTACGACTTCATTGGCTTGTTTGATGGATTCAATCCTTCTTACATCCAAGCGGACAGAAGCGTAGAATTTGAGAGCCCTACCACCGGGCGTGGTTTCAGGATTTCCGAACATAACTCCGACTTTTTCACGCAACTGGTTAATAAAGACAGCTGTTGTTTTTGACTTATTAATAACACCAGACAGCTTTCTCATGGCCTGAGACATAAGTCGCGCCTGTAATCCAACATGGGAATCTCCCATTTCACCATCGATTTCCGCCTTTGGAACCAGCGCAGCAACAGAGTCAACAACAATAATGTCTATGGCACCGCTTCGTACCAGGGCTTCTGCGATTTCAAGCGCTTGTTCTCCAGTATCCGGCTGCGCAACAATCAAATTGTCGATATCTACTCCCAGATTTCTTGCGTACACGGGGTCAAGAGCATGCTCTGCATCGATGAATGCAGCCTCGCCCCCTGCTTTTTGTGCTTCTGCCACCATATGAAGAGCGACAGTAGTTTTACCGGAGGACTCAGGTCCGAAGATCTCAATAATTCTTCCTCTCGGTACGCCGCCTACTCCTAAAGCTATATCAAGACCCAAAGCCCCTGTTGGAATGGTCTCAATGTTCATCTGGGTGTTCTCACCCAATTTCATAACAGCACCTTTACCAAATTGCTTTTCTATCTGACCCAGAGCCATCTCTAACGCTTTTCTTTTTTCTAAATCTCCCATTTTAAATCGCCGTAACGGCTTCCCTCCCTTGTGTATAGTAACCCGTATGGTATTTAACAATAGTAATGCAACAAAACGAACACATGTTCTAATTATATACTACTTTACTTGTTTCGTCAATGCTTTTATAGATAAATTATCACAACATTTTCCCAGAGCTATCCATTGTCTTGTTGTAATGCCCATTTACGGATCATATCAAATACATGGAGGGCGGTCAGATTTCGTATCCGGCTTCGATTGCCCCAGAGTTGCAGTTTTTTGCTTTGGACGCCGTTTCTATCTGCCAGTGCTATGAACACCGTACCCACCGGTTTCTCTTCGGTTCCACCCCCAGGTCCGGCGATACCGGTTACGGAAACTGCGATATGGGTTCCGGAAACACGCCGGGCGCCCACCGCCATTTCTTCAGCAGTTTCTTTGCTGACAGCACCGAAAGACTGCAGGGTTTCCAACTTTACACCCAGGTTTTCCATCTTGGCCTGGTTGCTGTAAGTAACAAAACCTCGATTTAGAATACTGGAAATACCGGGAATATCGGTAAATCTACTGGCAATCAGACCTCCTGTACAAGACTCCGCCAGAGCTATTGTTACGTTTTTCTTCATTAAAAGCTTAGCCGCCACTTCATCCAGGTTCTCGTCATGGGTTGAATATACTGCATCTCCCAACCTTCTTTTGATTTCCTCAATAACAGGCTCAATCAATTCATCTCCCGATGCATCCTTGGCACATCGAGCTGTAACACGCAGAGTTACTTCGCCTTCCTTTGCATAGGGAGCGATGGTTGGATTGGTTTGACTCTCGATCATATGCATAAGCTGGGTTTCCATGGCAGACTCTCCGATTCCAAAGATGCGAAGAAATCGGGAAACGATTTTGTAATCCAGCTTTTCCTTGAAATAGGGCATCACAAATTCTTCAAACATGGGTTTCATTTCCGAAGGCGGCCCTGGAAGCATAATGAGCACTTTTCCTTCTGACTCTATAAGACACCCCGGTGCAGTACCGTTGTTATTTGTGATAATCGTGCTGTTCTCGGGGAAATAAGCTTGCTTTATATTATTTTCCGTCATTGGGCGATTGACTCTTTCAAAAAAAGCCTTTAACTTGTCCAAACTTTCCTGATGCAGTACCAGTTTCCTTCCAAAGGCCTGGGCCACCGTCTCCTTGGTAAGGTCGTCCTGGGTAGGTCCCAAGCCTCCCGTCATAATAATAATGTCGGAGCGGTGCAGGGCGATGTCAAGGCAATCCCGCAGTCGCTGCGGATTATCCCCTACAACACCATGATAGTATACGCCGATGCCCGCTTCCGGAAGTCGGCTGGATATGTACTGCGCATTGGTATTGGATATCTGCCCCATTAAAAGTTCCGTTCCCACCGCTAAAACTTCAGCAATCATGTTCAACACTCCTTTATTCGGTAAAATCAGAGATCCATTCGATCTCTGATTTTACGCATTACTCTACCTTATAAATTGCTATGGGATTCTGCTACAATTTTCTCAATTTGAGTTTTTACAGCATCAGCATCCATTTGTTGTCCGGATTTAGACAAATAGAGCAGGTATTCAATATTTCCTTCCGGACCCTTGATGGGTGAAAAGCTCAATCCTTTAATACACAGACCTTGATCTATGGAAAAAGACGTTATGGCTTCAATAACTTCCTTATGTGTTTCCGGTTCTCTCACAACTCCATGTTTTCCGACCTTTTCCCGGCCTGCTTCGAATTGCGGCTTGATTAGGCAAACGATTTCGCCATTTTCGCCGGTAAGTTCCTTTGCTACAGGTAATACCTTCTTCAAGGAGATAAAGGATACGTCAATCGAAGCAAAATCCAAAGATGCTCCGATATCCTCCGGTTTAACATAGCGGATATTGGTTCTTTCCATACAAACCACTCTAGGATCGTTCCGAAGCTCCCAAGCCAATTGCCCGTATCCGACATCGACGGCAAAGACCTTGACAGCACCATTTTTGAGCATACAATCGGTAAAACCGCCTGTAGATGCTCCAATATCCATCGCTGTCTTCCCCTCCAACTGTATGTCGAATTCCTTCATGGCCTTCTCCAGCTTCAAACCCCCCCGGCTGACATAGGGCATCACATTTTCCCTCACCTCAATGGAGATATCGCTGCCAAACTTGGTTCCGGGTTTATCTTCTTTACTATTGTTTACATAAACCACACCCGCCATGATGGCACCTCTGGCTTTCTCACGGCTTTGGAAAAGTCCTTTTTCAACTAACAAAACGTCCAAACGTTCTTTTGCCAATTTTAAACCCTCAACTCCTTAACTCGTAAATGTTGATTAGACTCTAATCACAATTTTCAACCTTATCTGTTCCACCACTTCAATATATCCTCTGAAATGGACACAGCATCCATCCCGTACTTTTCAATCAATTCATTTCTTGTTCCATGGACAATAAACTCATCCGGATATCCTAGCGTCAGTACTTTAACACTTTTGCCCGTTTCATTTACAGCCAACAAAACCGAACTGCCAAACCCTCCGGTAGTGGTATTGTCCTCTAAGGTAACCAGCCGTTTGGTTCTGACGGCGGAGCTCAAAATCAATTTTTCATCCAGGGGTTTAATAAAGCGCGCGTTGATAACTTCTGCAGAGACTCCCGCCTTTTCAAGCCGTTCCGCCACTTTCAAGGCAGTATCCACCATAGCTCCGACGGCAGCTATGGTAACATCATTTCCACTGCGAAGAATGACACCTTTCCCCATACTGACGGGTGTAGACATTTCTTCACACAAGTTCTCCATCCCTTTTCCCCTGGGATACCGTATCGCTGCGGGACCGCATTGCTTTGAAACTGCAAAATCAAGCATATTCTGGAACTCCGTATAATCTCCGGGAGCCAGGATCGTCAAATTCGGTATATGATTTAAAAAGGATATATCATAAATCCCCTGATGTGTCTCCCCATCTTCTCCGACAATTCCGGCGCGGTCCACGCCAAAAACCACATGCAGATTCTGAAGTGCCACATCATGGATAATCTGGTCATAGGCCCTTTGTAAAAACGATGAGTAGATGGCCACCACAGGGGTCAGGCCATTTTGAGCCAAACCCGCGGCAAAAGTGACGGCATGCTGTTCTGCAATTCCTACATCAAAAAAACGGTCAGGATACTTTTTCGAAAAACCCTCCATGCCTGTACCGTTCGGCATAGCTGCCGTAATTGCAACAATCTCCCGCTTTTTTTCCGCCAGCCGTATCAATTCCGAACCAAATACATCGGAATAGGTTTGGCCGCCGGATGATTTAACCTCACCGGTTTCAATCTCAAAAGGTGAAACGCCGTGAAAAAGATGCGGCTTTTGCTCTGCAAAGGTATATCCCTTCCCCTTTTGTGTACAGATGTGCACCAGAACCGGACCCTTGATATTTTTAGCCCGGGTCAGAACATTGCACAACTCGCCTGCATCATGTCCGTCGATGGGTCCAAGGTACTTAAACCCAAGTTCTTCAAATATCACCCCGGGCATAATGGTATATTTTATAGTCCCCTTAACCCGGTCAAGAGCCTTTACCGCACTTTTTCCGATAGCCGGAATCTTGCTCAGAATAATATCCAGATCTTCCTTAACCTTAAAATAAAATGGCTCCGTCCTTATCTTGCTTAAGTAACTGGACAACCCACCGACATTCTTTGAGATGGACATTTCATTATCATTTAGAATTACAATAAAATTATTGGGTGATCGTCCTGCATCATTAAGTGCTTCAAAGGACATCCCTCCTGTCAGGGCCCCATCCCCAATAACAGCAATCACTGAATAATTTTCCTTTTTAATATCCCTGGCTTTAGCCAGCCCCAGCGCTGCCGATATGGAAGTACTGCTATGTCCGGTATTAAAGCAGTCATGGGGACTTTCCTTTACCTTTGGAAACCCGGATATGCCATTCAACTGTCGTAAGGTATGAAATTTCTCCTTACGACCGGTAAGTATTTTATGTACATAGGATTGGTGTCCTACGTCCCAAACAATTTTATCCTTGGGTGTGGAAAACACTTTGTGTAACGCCAGGGTAAGCTCGACAACTCCGAGATTGGAAGCCAAATGCCCCCCTGTCTTCGATACATTTTCAATCAGAAACTCCCTGATTTCCTGCCCCAGAGTATCCAGTTGCTCTATAGTAAAATCCTTAATGTCTTCCGGCGAATTAACCTTGTCAAATAATCCTTTGCCTTTATGGTCTTTCCCCACTCAGTTTCATCCCTCTTTCGCTAGCAGCAAACGTATAATAAGCTTTTATTAACAGCATTTTACCTTTTTCTTCGTTTGCCTACATTTATTCTTCCAATAAAAAACATTAATATAACTCCGACTTTATAAACGATATAGTTGCTGTTTTCTATAGCCAGCGTCTTACCCACTGCCTTTCCTCCAATGGTCATGGCCGCTACCAGTCCGGAGATCACCAAACCAATGATGGTTCCATATAAAGCACCTACATTCTGTGTGATTCGAAGAACAATATAGGCACTTGCCGTACCACTGATAACTCCACAAATATCACCAACTACATCGTTACAAAAACTAGATACTTTGTTTGCATTACGTATCAATTTTATGGATTGTTTCGCACCGTAGTACTTCCTTGATGCCATGGCATGAAAGGGTGTTTCATCCGCAGCCGTAACCGCTATGCCGATCACATCAAAAGCAATGCCTATCAATATTATAGCAAGAACTACGCAAAAAGCCAGTATAGTATTTATACCTTGAAGCAGATTGGACGACAAAAATGAAAGGGTAGCAGAAAGAAAAAAGGAAGTAAGAGTAATAATAAGAACCCATTTATAATTTTTAGAACCAACAAGATTTAACTTAAACCTAACTTTTTTTTCATCAGCAGGATGTTTATAATTGTCATCCATTAAAATGAGCTCTCCTCCAAATCCAGGCAGACATTTTATATTTTATCCACAGCAGTCAGCCGACCCTAGGACGGGCCGGATGGCTGCGGATCGTTTCAGTCTAAAGCCTGATTAATACAATTATATATTTTTACGGGTGGCAGCATACTGAGTAAATTTTGCGGCTTAGGTCAGGCAGGTTTTCCCCTGGAAGGTACTGAAATGTCGCCAAATCAGCCGTTTCCCTTTAAACCCTCCGCCGCCGTGTTGCCATCAACGGAGCCTGATTACCACTTAGTCCACACTGCAATCCCCAATATGCCTCATACGAACAGTCTAGAGGTTTTCCCTAACAGGCTGACCGTGTTCCTAGCCTCTTTTGCAAAAGGGGTTTCAAACAGCAATAATGCTCGAGCTTCGGCCAAAAACATCAAGCATCCGATCCATTATCCACCCGTTTCACGCAAGGCAGGCTACTCTGTTCACAGCATTTAAACTATACCGCCTAACAGGTTTAATCCCTTATCGTAGTCGAGGTGGCACCATTGCAGAAAGTGTTAACTTCTTCCGTACAATGCTGGCTTTTCTTCCACAATGTAGGGTCTCCACGGTAGAGGGGTCTACGCCCGCATGCCATTGCGGATCGCCCCTAAACCTTAACTCCCAGCATCAACCCACCACTGGGCGTAGCAAGCCGACACAAGGAACTTCATCGATGTGCCCTTAAACGGATTTTTAGGCCCGTCTTCAAAACCGACAGTCCTGACTAGAATACTGCACCACCCTGTTTTGATAGCAATCTTATAGATATCTAGTATACCACACATTCAAACTTCTTTAAAGAATTGTCTGCGTCGATAACATACCTTAATAAGACAGATAAATTCCTTAGGGCATTTTATCCTTTTGTATCTATAGAAATCTACTCTATTTAAATTTATACGCGTTTTTGCTACGCTCCTGCATGAAATATGTGGGAGCAATGGCAACACTATCTATAAAAATGAACTCAGACCCGCCCCTGCACCCCCGAATTTATCGCAAAAACAAAGAGGACAAATTCCCCGTAAACAACACCTAAAACTTATCCAAGCCAAAGCCCGAAAAATACTCCTAAAAGCGCTCCTATAGCAACTTCAAATGGAGAATGCCCCAGAAGCTCCTTTAGTTTACCTTCAAATTGGATCTTATTTTTCAAGGAATACAGCAGCATGTTCAATACTTCTGCCTGCTTGCCTGCCGCACGCCGTACACCTGCTGCGTCGTACATGATGATAAGGGATACTGCAACGGCAATACCGAATTCCATGGAATCCCAGCCCCGATTTTTTCCAACTACCGTTGAAAGGCAAACGATAAAGGAGGAGTGGGAACTGGGCATGCCTCCAGAGCCTACAAAACGGGTAATATCCAGTTTTCTCTCCTTATAGATAACACGCAGCACCTTTATTAACTGGGCCACAAACCATGCAAGAACAGGAATTGTAATGGCTTTATTGGAAATTATACTCTGTAAGAAACGCATAGGCCCTCCTTAGTTCTGCCTGCTTACCAGGTATTCGGCTAATGCTGTTAAAAATTCAGCTTTTTCTCCAAAGGATTGTATGCTTTGTGTCGCTTCCTTTGTTATAGTACACAGCATTTCCTTGGATTTTTCCAAACCGTATAGCGAGACGAAGGTTGACTTCTCATTGACAGCATCGCTTCCGACGGGTTTCCCCAGAAGTTCCTGATTTCCTTCCACATCCAGAATATCATCCTTGATTTGGAAAGCCAGTCCAATATTTTTTGCGTAGATTTCCAGCCCTTTAAAATCATCCGCAGACGCCTGACATAGGACAGCAGCAGATAAAATCGAAGCTTTTATCAGTGCACCTGTTTTGCATTGGTGCATATACTCCAGCACCTCTGCCGATATAAATTTTCCTTCCGACTCCATATCGACCACCTGCCCACCGATCATGCCGGCAGCCCCTGCAGCTTTTGCAATAATCTGCATAGCCTGGGCCTTGGCAGGCATATTCTCCGGATTCTTTACCATATCTTCAATCATCACTTCAAAGGCGTTGTTTAAGAGGGCATCTCCAGCCAATATGGCCATGGCTTCCCCATAGACCTTATGGTTTGTAAGCCTTCCCCTCCTATAATCATCATTATCCATTGCCGGAAGGTCATCGTGAATCAATGAATACGTATGAATCATTTCCAGGGCACAGGCATAAGGCATTATATCCCTTTCGTCGCCGCCCAGCAGTTCGGATACCGCCAGGGCCAGAACTGGCCTCAGCCTCTTTCCTCCTGCATCAATGCTGTACTTCATAGCCTTATAGAGAGTTGCCTCCTGTGTCTGTTTTTCCACTATAAGTTCCCCCAGTGCGGCATTTACCTTTTCCACCAGAGTATTTAATTTGTCTGCAAAGATCATTTCAACCTCCGTACTCTACTCTTTATCAGTGCGCAATTAAGAGACACTGGGTTTACAGTACCTCTCCCTCAAAATCTTCTTCACGCAAAGTTCCATCCTTATCCTCCAGGAGGACGGATATTTTCTTCTCGATCTGATCCAATCGTTGATTGCAGGACTGGGAAAGTTCGATCCCCTTTTGAAATAACGCAAGAGATTCATCCAATGGAAGCTCTCCCTTTTCCAGTTGTTGGACTATGCTCTCTAACTCTCCCAACATTTCTTCGTAGTTCTTTGTCTTTTTCATCTACTTACCCCCTCTATTCCGTAATATCCTGAATCTCACATAGGAGTTTACCGTCACTCAAACTTACTTCCACCTTATCACCTTGCTTCATACTTCTTATGGAATTAATGATTTTTCCACTTTCCAGTGACTTGGTAACACTATATCCTCTGGCTAATACAGTCAAAGGGCTCAATGCATCCAGCTTTCCTGCCAGCAGGGCAAATCGGCTTCGCGATTTTTCATAGTTCATCTGCAAACCTTTAAACATGTACCGCTGGAGTACGTCCAGTCGCATCCTTTGTTGGTAGATCCTATCAAAGGGCTGTTTAAAAGCAACACTGTTTTCCAGCTTTTCCAACTCCGACTTTGCATAGGTCAGTTTTTTTACCATTGCACTTCGAAGCCGGACATCCAGATTGGTTAATCGATTTTCTAAAGCATTTCTTTCCGGAACTACCATTTCAGCAGCAGCAGATGGGGTCGGCGCCCGCAAATCTGCCACAAAATCTGCGATGGTAAAATCCGTTTCATGACCCACCGCAGAGATGATAGGAATCTCCGATTCAAAAATGCTCCGGGCTACAACTTCTTCGTTAAATGCCCATAATTCCTCCAATGAACCTCCACCCCGGGCGACAATGATTACATCTACACATCCGAGTTCATTAAACTTTTTTATAGCCCGGGATATTTGGAGCCCGGCACCCTCCCCCTGCACAGCTACAGGAATCAGTTTCAATTCGATATTGGGAAACCTTCTGTTTATAACATGGATAATATCGCGAATTACCGCTCCGGTAGAGGAGGTCACTACGCCTACGCTTTTCGGAAGGAAGGGTATTTTCTTTTTATAAATTTCATCAAAGAGCCCTTCCGATTGCAGCTTACGTTTGAGCTGCTCATAAGCAAGATGGAGATTTCCGATCCCATCCGGCTGCATTTCCATCGCATATAATTGATACTGTCCGTCTCTTTCGAATACGGACACATACCCTCTGACAATAACCTTCATACCATTTTCGGGTACAAAGCCCAGTTGCGCATTGTAGGTTCTGAACATCACACATTTCAGGGTGCTAAATTCATCCTTAATGGTAAAATACATATGCCCTGAATAATGATTCTTATAGTTGGAGATCTCTCCACGGAGCCAGAGGTTTGATAAGATCAGGTCTCTGGACAGAATCTCCTTTATGTACTTGTTCGTCTCTGTTACGGATAATACGTATTGCAAAATTACACCTCACATCAGCCGAAGCCTCACTATGCCAAAAAAACCGGTTGTACACAACTACCGGTTTTATAGGATACCTCTTTAAAAAGAGAAATTGCACGCAAAAGTGTAAAAAATTATAGCAGAAGTCATTTACACCTATACGGAACTTTGTTCCGACTCATTTGCTTTGTTTTCTTCTACAGGTAAAAGCCTCACATGGGATACTTTTCCCAGTACGCCATTGATAAAAGCGCCAGCTTCTTCGCCGCTGTATTTCTTTGCCAGTTCAACAGCTTCATTAATGGCTACGTTAAAAGGAATGTCCTCTCGAAAGCTGATTTCAAATACAGCCAATCGAAGTATTGAGAGATCCACCTTGGGTATTCGTGTAATCTTCCATCCCTTTGAATACTTTTCAATTGTCGTGTCAATATATGAAATGTTTTTTTGCACTCCATTTACTATATCAAGCACATATTCCTTATCTTTGTCCGTAAGGTCGTTTTCCTCCAGTACAGTGCTAACCTGCTCCTCCTTGTCCTCTTTTTGAATCTCCAGTTGATAGAGAAGCTTCATAGCAATTTCCCTGGATGCCTTTCTTCCCATTAAAAATTTCCTCCCAACGATATCAATTGACAATTCACAATTGACAATTATTTTAAATCCATTTATATGTATAAAATTATATCTATTACAACATGGTTAAGCTTTATAAAAGCTTTAAAAACTGCCAATAGCCAACTATCTGTAAGTTCCCGGCGGCAAGATCCGGTCCAGCAGGTTTCTTACGTAATCCTTGTCGGAAGTCAGCTTTGCTCCTACATAGTAGCCCAAACCTACACATAATGCAATAAAAAATGTTTTTAAGAAACCAATCCATAAGATAAGGATTGCCAGCACCAAGCCGGTTATTGCACCATTTATGCCTCCTTGATGGGAGTTGTAAAACTCCTGGATCTTTTCTCTATCCATTTCCGACCCCTCCCATTATTCTACTCTGGATTTGTAGCCTGTGTAGATATTTTCCACAATCACCTTTACATGGTTGACTGTGATTCCGGAACTTTCTTCGATGGATTTCTTCACACGTACCTGAATATCCTCAGAAAGAGCAGGAATGTTAATATCGGCCATCACAACCGTCTTTATAACAATAGATACACTATCAGCCGCTTTGAAGACATAGGCTTTTGTCTCCTTAACCCCATTCAGCTTTCTGGAAGCTGCGAGGGCGATGCTTTCGATAGCTCCCAAGGATATTTTTACTTCTCCGATATTAGTATGCTTACTCATTGCTTTTTTATCCTTATTGCTTTTAAAGCCGGATAACAGGAAAGTCAGACTGATGGAGAAGAAGATAAAAGCAATAATAAAAAGAATAAAGGATGCATTCCTGTTCGTATTAAGCTGCAGTGACAGGTAATTTGCCATTCCGTCAAAAATCTCGGGACGGAAGGTTACAATCATGAGTATAAATGAAACTATAGTAAGGCAAAAGCCATATACCGCCAACAAAATCCTAAAAGACAAATTCATATATATCAACACCTCATTTGTATTACTTGGAATTATCTTATATTTTTTAACCAATCCTATCCAATATACATTATAGACCAGTTTTCAAAAAAAATAAACCCTTTCCGGGGCTTATTCGTATATTTTTAACAGGAATAAAACAGTACAGGACAAATCACACGTTATTTCACTCTTGGTGATTCCTCCTGCGGTTCCTTTTTATGGTCTTTTTCAATATTTACGCCCTGAATATGGATATTTACTTCAACGACCTCCAGGCCGGTCATGGTCTCCACTGATTTTTTTACCTTCTCCTGAATTTCCCATGAAACATCGGGAATTCTGCATCCAAACTCAACAATTATATATAAATCAATCGCCGCTTCCTTTTCTCCAACTTCAACTTTAACACCCTTTGAGAGGTTTTTTCTTCCAAGCATTTCCGCAATCCCACCGGCAATCCCGCCGCTCATACCGGCAACTCCCGGAACTTCTGTTGCAGCCAGCCCGGCAACAATTGCAACAACCTCCTCCGATATCTTGATGCTGCCCAATTCATCAATTACCTTTATGCCGTTTTCATCCACGTATTTCCCCTCCCACTCGCACCTGTATTGAATGCATTCGCAATTTCAACATAACTCCTTTTCAAGGCCACTGGGATAATTATACCATAAAATACATAAAGGGCAATAGGGTTCCTTCCGTGGCGCCTTTCCGATGCGGTATTTCCCGAAGTTCTTTTACCCATTGCCCAAATTCCAGTATTTACAGAGGCTTAAAATATGTTTTTTATATGGATCTTATTGATCGGCACATTCGCCTGTCTGGCAACAACATCCGTAATTTTTGCAACCTGCGAGGAGGTAAGGTTTTGTGATTTTACAATAACATCAATACTTCCATCATCTCCAAAGAGTGTCACTACATCTGCAAAGCCGCTATCCTTAATCAACGTTTCCAACCTTACTTCCCTTTGTGAGTTATCAACGATTTTCATCAGTTTTTCCTGGGCTTTGAGCTTTGTCTCCTTGGAAGCTGCCGCATCTGTGGTGATGGCCTTTAAAGCTTCATTATCCTTACCACGTGCGATTTCTCTATCCAGCTTTGCCTGCGCAAAAAAGTCATTCGCCTGTTTGGAGGCGCTTACAGTCGCGTCCGAATTGCCTTCGGTAGATACCTTTGTTTCCTGTCCGTCCACGTAGACCGCTTCACCGAGCTTCCCATTTTCCTTTTCGCTGACGGATATGCTGCTTGCCCTGTATGTATACTGCAGATACCCCGCTACTACAATCATCATCACCAGTGCCAGAACTACCACTTGTTTCCGCTTAAAAACCATCATAATACAATGCCCTCCCTAAAAAAGTGTTTTTTAAAATTTAGACTTAGATTTCTTGTACTATATATATTATATTTCCTAAAATTTTATTTCAGTTTTTTCATGTTTAGCAAAAATTATGTTTACGCAGAATGTTGCCTTATTTGTTTCTTTGCAAGACCTGAATTTTGTGAACCGGAACATCTACTAAAACCTGAACGGCCCGAGTTAAACTCTCCCTCACTACAGGATCCGCCGCACCATCTGCAACCACGACCACGCCTTTCACAGCAGGCTGTAATTCTTTTAGTACTACGGGCTTTTTCACACCGCTGCCGCTCTCCTCATAGACCACTTTGTTTTCCGTATCATTGTTTTTTATGCTGCGGGTTCCCCCTCCGTTATCCTTCTCCTGAGTATCGTTTTCCGTTCTTTTGGTATCGTAGGCAGGCACCAGTTCCTTTCCTGATACATAGGTTATCATAACATTAACACTCCCAGCCCCCCCGATCTTCGATAAAATGGACTCCATTCTTTTTTGGAGGTCCTCTTTGTCCTCAGAACCAATCACTTTCGCTGCTTCCTGCACTTCATTCTGTTTAGCCGCACTGGCAGCCTTTTCATCACCGGTTTTGCCGAAAATAGTACTTCCTGCTATTATTGCCACCACTCCCAGGATAATTATGATAACGCAGTTCTCTATTAATTTTTTTTTGCCTTGACCGTTCATTTTTTCTCGTAGACTTTCAAAATATTTACCAAAAAAACTCATGGCTATCTCCTCCTTAGGGTCGGTGAAAATATAACTTCCGCTATAATTGTGCTACACCCTGCGTAGATGCTACGAAGGGCCCGCACAAAATCGGAAGTAATATTTTCACGCTCCCTTGCTTCTTAACTGTTTTGCAGTGAAATAACAATATTATCTTTAGGCACTTCCATGATATGCATAATCTTATCTTCAATTTGTTTCTTTAAATCAGCACTTACTTTGGAGCTTTGAGCAGTTTCCGTATTTTGACTGCCTTGTCCCGCTCCAATCTTTACACTTTCAATTTTTGCCACAGGTTTTACTGAGGAGTTTTCTTCCGTGGGACGAAAGCTTATATACACTCTCTTAATCTCTCCAAAGCTTTCAGAGGCATAATCTTCATTAATAATCAAATCAGCCTTTACCTCTCCGATCCCCTTGATTTGAGCCGTACTCTCCTCAATCTGCTGAATAAGCTTGCTTCGGTAGCTTTGTGCGATCTGCTTCATTTGCTTATCTTTGAGTATTTTGCTGTTGGTTTCAATGGCCTTTTTATCCAGAAAGTTGCTGCTGGAAATCTGAATCTCCTCGAAGTTTACCCCTTTGCTAATTGCAGAAAGAACAGGATTTATAATGGCAATAATCAGGATAAATCCGGAAACCAGGTCCACAAACTTTTTAATTTTTCCCGAAGGAACCAGAATCTCCAGCAGTACAATGACCATTACTAGGGTAATTATATTCATGACCCAACTTTTAAGGAATTCTATCATAAGGACCTCCTATCGAATCATGGCTGAAATGTTGCTGGCACTGACAATAGCCGTAATGGAAAGGAGAAACATGAAGGCCACAGAGGCAGCAATGCCTAAAATGTGCATCAGGGAATTCGCCATTTCCGTAATGCAGTTTGTTATCCTTTTCTCTGAAATCGGCTCAATAAGAACACAAGTTATTCTGTATAACAGGATCAGGGCAAAAATTTTCAAAAGGGGCACCAGACATATGGCAATGATTCCCACCATCACCGCAACTCCTGCTGCATTCTTTATCAAAAGGGTACAACCAATGACGGTATCCGCCGCATCCGCCAGATACTTTCCTGCAACGGGTACAAAGGCCCCAATGGCGAACTTCGCTGTTTTGCTGGTTACACCATCCACTACGGCTCCCAAAGAGCCCTGCAAACCAACGATGGCTACAAAGACCGTTAAAATAATGCCCATACACCAGGTATTGATCTGCTTGATAAACCCTGTCAGCTTTGAGATTTGAACCTTGTCGGAAATATTATCTACAATGGAAAGAATCGAAACAAGGAAGATCAACGGCAGAAACAGGTTTTTGAAGATCGCTGCTGCGACCTCCACGATCATGATTAACACCGGCTGCAGTACTCCGCCTGTGGCTACATTCCCTCCGGAGACCATCAAGGTTACCAGTACCGGGATGGTGGAATGCATAAAGGCTACCATGCTGTCAATGATTTCCCGTCCCAGTCCCAGGGCCGTGTTCAAGCTAAGGACCAAAATAGAGACAATCACTACATAACAGGCGTAAAATGCCATCTCTCCAACACTTTCACTTAAAAATGAAGTTTGAAGATTCTTAAGGATAGAGCAAAAAACTACAATAACCATGAGTTTTATAAGAAGATCAATATTCGTATAAATTTCTTTAAAAATATACCGGAGTACGCGATTTACTATGGAGGAGATATTCAACTCGAATTTCCCTTTGGCTGCATCGTTCATGATGCTTTTAGGGTCAAACTCCGGCATGATTTGTTTGAAATCAGTGGAGGTATGCTGCCTTAACTGATTCTCTATTTTTCGTACATCATCCGTACTCAACTGCTCATCAAGCACCTGGGACTGCTCGTCCTTCCCCTCTGCGCGGACATCAACCACTAAAAATACCTCGAGTGACACGATGAACATAATCATTACCAATATAAAACATTTTGTCTTTTTACTTCCGTACCTCATATCCCCCACGCTCTTTTCCGTTTTATCCTGTGCGTATCATAATTCCTTCACTCAACTTTTTCCAACCCGGTTATGGCATGATTCTAACCACCATATCCAGCAAGGATGTAATGATCGGAACTGCAAGAACTACTATAATTACTTTGCCTGCAAGTTCTATCTTTGACGCGATTGCGCCCTCCCCTGCATCTTTACAGATTTCGGCACCAAACTGCGCAATATAGGCGATTCCTATGATCTTTAAAAGGGTCGTTATATATATTGCATCAATATTTGCCCTTTTTGTATAGTTATTCAGCAACTCAATGACTGCCGACAGTTTTCCGGCGATCAGCATGAATACGATAACGCCCGTAAGGATGCTGATCTGCACTGCAATTTCCGGTCTTTGCATTTTTACTACCAGTATAAGAATAGTAACTACCATGCCAAGACCTACGATTTGTAGTATCTCCACCCGTATCCTCCACCTTAAAACTGAAACATTGTTTTGACAGTATCGAAAAGACTGAATATTTCTTTTACAACCATCATCAGTACAATAACTAACCCTGTAAGGGTCGTCATCATGGCCTGTTCCTCTCGTCCGGACTGTTTAAGCACCGAATTCAGCACCGAAACCAGTATACCGATTGCAGCTATTTTAAAAATCAAATCTACACCCATCATCTTCACCCGTAACCTCATTTATAATAGAATTATCACTAAGGCCAGACCACCCATAATTCCTAAATTTCGATAAAGGGACTCATTCTTTTTCCTTTGGGCTTCCGCCTTGCTTTCCTGTACCTGAAGCTGCGTTATTGTCAGCCGTATGTTTTTAATCTGCCCCTCATAATCAGAACTTCCCAGCATTTTACCAAAAGTTATTAAAACATCCTGATCCTCCTGGTTCAGGGAAGTTCTCCACACACTCCCGGTAACCGCTTTACTCCAGGCTTCGGATGCGCCCATACTCCCATCTTCCAGCAGGGCGGAAGCCTCTTTGAAGAATACGGCAGCTGCCCCCTTGCTGTTTTCACCCGTTTTATGCAGTGCTTCCCGCAAAAGGTTCGACATAAAGGCAATTTCATTCTCCAGCATCTGCAGCATGGACTGCAATTCCCTCAACTGTTGGGGCCTTCTGGCAAAGTCTCCAGCCAGCGAATACCCGAGGAAAGTCGAGGCACCCAGTACCGCAATACTTCCAACCACCTTAAGAAGCATCACTGTATATTACCTCCATTCGCTGCCCATCTATGATTTCCTTCACGTTCCCCGGGCCTTTGGCATTATCCAGAACTACATACCGCTCAAACACCTTTTTCTCTATTAAGCGGATAACTTCCTCGCGGGACTTCATCTCCGATATGTTGTACCCGTGAGCCGAAGTAATCAACTTCACTCCTGCATTAATAACCTTCATAACAGCGTCATAATCCCCCTGGTTGCCAATCTCATCCGTAATAATCACCTCAGGGGACATGGACCGCAAAAGCATGGACATTCCCACCTGTTTTGGGCAACCATCCAGAACATCGCTGCGACACCCTATGTCATTCTGCGGAACCCCTTTATAACAGGCGGCAATTTCAGACCGCTCATCGATGATACCGACTTTGACCCCTTTAAAGTGAAGTGAATCAATGCCATCTCCCAGCAGCCGGGATATGTCCCTGAGTAAAGTGGTTTTGCCGCATTGTGGCGGAGATATGATCAAGGTATTATATATTTCTCTATTCTCAGAAATCAGATATTTTATTATTTTCGCAGCACATCCCTTAACCTGTCTTGACATCCTTATATTAAGGCTCGATACATCCTTTATAAACTTCATACTGGCTCCATCCAACACCGCTCTTCCGGAGATTCCTACTCTATGTCCACCCCGAAGAGTCAAAAATGCATTTCTGATCTCTTCCTGATATGCATACACTGAATTTTCACACATAAGCTCAAGACTCTTGATGACCTCCTGCTGGCAAACGACAAATGAACCTGTCCGATTTGTGAGTAGTTGTCCCCCTTGACTCACAAACCATTCACTCCCACCGGAATGTATCATAAGCGGCTTGTCTGCCCTCAGCCTGATCTCCTCCAAAGTTTCAAGCTTCTTGAGTTCTATTTTTTTAATAACACTTCTGATTGTTGGATATATAAATTGCAAAATATCCCTTTCGAGCTGTAAAATGGCGCTTTTTCCCCATACCTCCCCGTCTCTCTCCGGCAATTTTTCTTCTGTTAACAACTCTCACTCCCCCTTATCCTAGGTACTGTGAAAGAATTACGCAGGCTTTTTGCGTATCCCTCTCGAACAGCAAACTTTATAGTGCAGCATCCAAATGACCGACTGCTGGAGCATTAGGATTCTGCATAAATTTATATAAGATTCGCTGCTCATGGGAACCTTGCAGAGTGCTGCAAGCTTACTACATGCGTTATTCTTCCGCTAATCCTATGTTGACCGGCTTTGTTTTAGGGCATTTCAACCCTGGGCCATCGCCATACTTATATATACTAGCCTTTGTCCAGTTTTATGACTAAAAAAGAAAGGGTTGTACAAAAAAATTGTACAGCCCTTTCTTATCTAAAAAGCTCCAGGATTTAATTCTTTGAAAACAGTGACATAATGGTCTTTATCACATTTATGGAAGCCTTTATTACATCAATTATGCTTTCCGAAGCATCTTCAAAGGAAGCAGCAACTTCCGACACCGTTCCTTCAAAATTGTCAATGATATTTCCGGTCCGGTCCACTGTTCCTCTTATGCTTATAACAGTACTGTTCAGGTTATTTGCCACTTCCGGCATCACTTCCATGGTCTTGTCAATGTTGGTTTTATTATCTGCAATTACCAGATTTACCTGCTTTACCAATTTGTTTACATTATGTAGAACAATAACAAGATATACTACTGCTGTAGCACCCAACAAAAACAAAATGAAAGAGATCAGATCCTTTACTGAAATCATTCCATCCATACTCTACCTCTTCGGCTTACGCTTCTTCCGTATTTTTTACAGTCTCTTTTTCCGCTGAACAGTCATTTTCACTGCAGCAGCAGGCCTCTTCCTTCTTTTCGGACAACGCAGCAATTTTATCTTTTACTTCTTCTACGGATTCCTTAACCTTTTCTACGGCATCCTTTGCACCCTTTGCCAACTGGTCTCTGGTTTCCTTTCCGGATTTCGGGGCCAGAAGTGTGCCTGCAGCCAATCCTACCGCAGTACCTACGCTTACACCCAATGCTACCTTCTTCGCTACTTTCTTTGCCGCTTTCTTCTTTTCCTCTTTTTTGTTCTTTGCAATCAAATCTTTGATTTTCATGTGTATTTCCCCCTATTCGTGTTTATTCTATAATTATACATCTTTTTACAAAATCGTCCATACAAAATTGAACAAATTTTGGTATAATATAAATAACACTTTTTTATTGATATTAAACAAGAAATGGAAGGATATCATGCGAAAATTTAAAAAAGTTTACATAGAACTCACCAACATATGCAATCTATCCTGTGCTTTTTGTCCAAAGTCCCGCCGAAATCCGGGCTTTATGGAGGAAGGCCTTTTTGAAAAAATTTTAAACGAAGTGAAAACTTCAGCAAAATACATTTATTTTCACGTACTTGGAGAACCATTACTGCACCCTAAGCTTCGACATTTTTTGGAATTATGCGAAAAGCAAGGACTCCGTGTGAATATTACCACGAATGGAACTCTGGTCGATAAAGTGGAAGAGGTGTTATTAACCAGTCCTGCCTTGCGGCAGATCAATGTTTCCCTCCACAGTTTTGAGGCAAACATGCATAATTGCTCTGTAGACCAGTATTTGAACAATATATTCAAGCTGATCGAGAACGCCCGGCAAACGACCTCCCTCTCCTTCACACTACGGCTTTGGAATTTGAGAGAGGAATCTTCCAGCGAAGGGAATAACTATATCCTGCGAAGAATCGAAGAATTTTTTAAGCTTCCTTACAGAATCCAGGAAGAATTAACCCCTGTAAACGGGTTGAAGCTGGCGGAGCGAATATTTTTAAATCAGGCTATGACCTTTCAATGGCCGGACACGGCTGAAACAGAGTTGGAGGAAAAAGGCTTTTGCTATGGATTACGGGATCAAATTGCTTTTCTGGTGGATGGAACGGTAGTCCCCTGCTGTCTTGACAGCGAAGCGGGTATTGACCTTGGTAATATTCGGGAAACAACACTGGAAGAGATTCTGGCAAGTGAAAGAGCGTCAGCCATGTATGACGCTTTTTCCAATCGAAAGGTGGTGGAACCCCTCTGCCGTAAATGCAGTTATCGGCTTCGATTCAACGACAGCCGGTTCTGACAGCCCCTGCCCGATAAGTCCGAAACCAACACGGAACATCCCAGCAGTAACATGTAGGAAGCTCACAGCATAAGTTAATAAAAGGTGACATTGAGGATTGGCTCCTGACTCATTGGAGGGGTTATGGAAAAGCTCATTCATCTTCAGTATAAAGCTTTTTATTACTTATACTATTTTATCGCTTATTCCTTTATGGGATGGATGACTGAAATGGTCTATGTTTCTATAACACAGCACGAGATCGCCAGTAGAGGATTTCTATACGGACCCTTCTGCCCTGTTTATGGCTTTGGCGTTTTACTTCTGCTATGGTTGCTGCAGCCGCTGCGCAGGAACCCACTTTTATCCTTTGCCGCAGCAGTAGTGCTTACTTCTGTTTTGGAGTACCTCACCGGCTTTGCCCTGGAATGGGCCTTTGATCTCCGCTGGTGGGACTATAGCCATGAGTTCTTAAACCTTCAGGGAAGGATATGCCTGAAAATCTCCGTGGCCTGGGGACTGGCATCTATTACAGTACTCAACCTCGTTCATCCATTGGTTGAGAAGTCCTCAGAAAGGCTGCCTGCTGCGTTTCGAGTTGTTGCCGCTTATGCGATCCTGTTTTACTTTGTAGCGGACTTTACTCTTTCCGTTACTTCATTCACAGGATTTAAAGCAGTGTTCCCTATTTTCAGCACATTTTTCCCTTTTATTTACTTTTAAAACCGACGATAACTAGTTTAGATACCTTTCCGCTGCTGCAGTACCTAAGAAAAATTAGTAAGGAGTACATATGAAACCATCACACATATTTTTAGGAGTTATATCTTTCTCTATATTTGGAGGAATCAATTATTACTTGGGCCTGCGAGGGTGGCAAACACTGGGCAGTAAGATTCCCCCGTTAAGCCGCCCTCTTTACTGGATTGTTTTCTGGGCTCTTCCCTTATGCTATATTATGGGCCAATTGATAGGCAGAAGATACTTGCCGGGGATAATAAAAAAAGGCTTGACATACCTGGGCTCCTACTGGATGGGAGCATTTTTCTATTTCCTCCTGTTGGTTGTGCTGATTGACCTTCTTCGACTGATAGGAATATGGACCGGACTATTGCCCCATAGTTTCAGAACCCCCTCTGCCGGAACCATCACAGGGGCAATTGTTTTTCTGACTGTAACCCTGCTTCTGGTTTATGGGACATGGAATGCAAGAAAACCCGTTGTAACCCGTTATAATTTGGACGTAGACAAAAAGGCAGGCTCTATCGAAAGTCTACACATTGCCATGGTTTCCGACGTACATCTGGGAGCCATTATGAACAAATACCGCCTTCAGGATATGGTAGACCGGATCAATGCGCTAAATCCGGATCTCATACTTTTTGTCGGAGATGTGGTCGATGATGAGGTCCGCGGTTACCGGGAAGAAAACATGTCGGACATTTTCAAACAATTGCGTTCCCTCTATGGCATATATGCCGTACCGGGAAACCATGAGTATATTTCCGGAGATATTAACGAAGCAGTAGCGTTCCTTGAGGAATCCGGCATCCATGTTCTCCGGGACAACTGCATAAAAATCGCCGACAGCTTTTATATCGCCGGAAGAGATGATGTAGCCGGGGAACATTTCATTCAAGGGACCCGTAAAGAGCCTGTGGAACTGCTGAAGGACATAAACTCCTCACTTCCCGTCATCCTGATGGACCACCAACCGGTGGCCTTGGAGAAGGCACAGGCAGCAGGCGTTGATTTGCAGGTTTCGGGGCATACCCACCGGGGCCAATTATTCCCGAATAACTTTATCACCCGTAAAACCTTTGAACTTGATTATGGCTACATGAAAAAAGGAAGCACACATTTCATTGTTTCAAATGGTTTTGGAACCTGGGGTCCTCCCCTGCGTATCGGCAATAAACCCGAGGTGGTAGATATCACAATGAACTTCAGGAAGTAATTCTATAACAGTTATACTAAGAACAAAGGTGGCTTTGCCACCTTTGTTTGCGCATGTGCCTTTCCGAAGAATGAGGAAAAGCTGGCACGCGCATAAATTCAATGTTTTTTTATTGTCTAAGAAAGAGAACTTTCTTAGACAATAAAAAAACATCAGGTACATTTGCGGTGTACCTGATCTTTTCTTACACGTTTATCCTTACAGGGTATTTATTCTTTAATTCGGCGACTTTAGCGAAGTACACTTCCTGCTGCTTTTCAGAAAGCAGATGCTTTCTTATGTTTTCCTTCACTTCATCATAGGATAGAATCTTCGGTTCCTTGCGATCTACCACCTTAATCAGGTGATATCCGAACTGCGTTTTAACCGGGATGCTGATTTCACCGGGCTCCATCTCGAAAGAAGCTTCTTCGAACTCAGGCACCATTTTACCCTTTGTAAAATAGCCCAGATCTCCGCCCACTTCCTTGGAAGGACAGTTTGAATATTCTTTGGCAGCTTCTTCAAAGGAAAGACCATCATTGATTTCATCAAGAACAATCAGTGCCTTTTCTTCGGTATCCACCAGAATATGGCTGGCTTTCACACTTTCACCCTCAACAAACATGTCCCTGTTAAGGCCATAAAACTCTAATACATCCTTATCTTCTACATTGACGCTTCCCAGCAGTTTGTTCATATAGAACTGCTTTATGAAATCGGATTTAATTCTTTCGAATTGTGCCTTAAACTCACTGTCCTGTTCAATGTTGTTATCCAAGGCATCCAGAAAGAGTAACTCCTGATTGACCAGTTCATGAACGATTCTTTTTTGGCCTTCAGGAGAGTTAAACTGCATCGCAGTCTGGGGGTCCAGGTTTTTCTTTACAAAATTTACATGATTCTCAGTAATCTCTCTGTTTGCCACTGTCGCCAGTACTTGATTATTTTCCATTGTTAATTCTCCTTGTATAACATTTTGTACTATGGTTCATCATAACAAAATTCCAACTGCATGTCCAACAATTTTTGTTTTTTAACTGGGTAAGCTATGTTTCACCGGGTAAATGAGTGAGATAATCCCGCCTTTTACCCGGTAACTTTTTGACTGAAGCATATAAAGCGTGGCAAGTGCGTTCCCTTGCCACGCTTTATACAAATCTGCGTTCATTTCTACAAAATAAACGGAATACGGCTTTGCACTTTAAGGCCTATCCGTTGGCCTGTCCTTTACTGATATCGTCAAAATACTTTTTATTGTACAGAACTGCCGGATCATCGGGCTTGTTATGCTAACCAATTTGCGATTATGACTTTTATCCTTCAGTTTACCATGAAAATTCAGAAGATATGGAAATAAGGTATGCCTCTGAAAAGTGCATCAACAAGGCCTATTATATTGGAAGAAAACTCAAAAAAGCAGTGGAAGGTTTAAACCTTCCACTGCTTTTTCTATAATTCATCTTACTCAACCGGTATGTTCGGTATAGCGACACTAACTTCACTGTCCCTGGTATAATCCACTTCCTCAAAGCCAAAACCGAAGAGCTTGAAAAACTCATCCCTATATCCTTTGAGGTCCGTCAAGTCATAAATGTTCTCCGTATTCACGCTATTCCATAAAGCAGTAACTTCCTCCTGAACATCCTCCTTCATCTCCAGATCATCCAGACGGATTCTTCCTTTATCATCCAATGAAAGGTCTCCGGAATATAAACGATCGGCAAAAAGCCTGTACATCTGTTCAATGCAACCCTCATGGGTGCCCTTTTCCTTCATTACCTTATATAAAGCTGACATGTAAAGCGGTACAACCGGTATGGCCGAACTGGATTGGGTCACCAGCGCCTTGTTCACTGACACAAAGGCCTTTCCACCGATTTTAGCAAACTTCTTGGTCATGGCAGCCGCAGTGGCTTCCAAATGGTCCTTGGCCCTACCGATAGTTCCTTCCCTGTAAATCGGATGTGTGATACCAGGCCCTACATAGGAATAAGCCACAGTTATTGCACCCTCTGCCAGTACGCCTGCTTTATCAAGCGCATCCATCCACATTTCCCAGTCTTCTCCGCCCATAACAGCCACGGTGTGTCGAATCTCTTCCTCATTTGCAGGTTCAATCGTGACTTCGCTCACAGTGCCACTATGGAAATCTACCGTTTTATTCGTATAAGAGTTGCCAATGGGCTTTATCACAGAGTCAAAAGCTTCCCCTGTCACGGGGTGGGTTCTTCTGGGTGAAGCAAGACTGTATATCACAAGGTCAACCTGTTCCAGGTCCTTTTTTATCAACTCTACAACCTGATCTTTAATCGCATGTGAAAATGCATCACCGTTTACACTTTTTGCATAGTACCCAGCCTCATTTGCGGCTTTTTCAAAAGCAGCAGTATTGTACCACCCTGCAGTAGCAGTCCGGTTTCCGGAGGCAGGCCTTTCGAAGAAAACTCCCAAAGTGTTAGCTCCGGAACCAAAGGTAGCGGTTATACGAGAAGCAAGCCCATAACCTGTTGAAGCTCCGATAACCAAAACGTTTTTAGGTCCTTTTACAGGTTTCTGCGTCCTTACATATTTGATCTGCTCCCTGACATGCTGTGCACAGCCTTCAGGATGCGCTGTTGTACATATGAATCCCCGAAACTTGGGACTGATGATCATTACTATAAAACCCCTTTCACCAAATGTTTATCGATAAAATGCCTATTTCCCTTGTTACATTCCCAAGACTTACAAATCTCCTGAAAAATATCATGTATTATTATATTACTTCATAGAAATAATAACAAGGAAAAATTTATTAAATAAATAGTAAGAGGTGTTGAATAATGGATGAGGTTAGATTTTGTGAAAATAATTTCCAGTATGACATTGAAGATATCACAGGCAGAATTGAAAAAGAGTTCGAAGATGTAAAAGTGGAAGTGGAGTCCTGCCTTGGGCATTGCGATATTTGCGCGGAAGGTCCCTTTGCCCTGGTAAATGAGGAAGTAATTCAAGCAGATAATGCGGAGGACCTTTATGAAAAAATAAAGGATTCCTTAGGGTTTTAGAAAACAGCGCGGTGTGGAGTTCATCAAACTCCACACCGCGCTGTTTTTATGAATTCAGCTCGTCCCATTCCTGCTTGTTGATCAGCAGCTGTCTCGGCTTACTTCCTTCCGCCGGCCCCACAACACCCCAGGACTCCATCTGGTCAAGAATTCTGGCAGCTCTTGAATAACCCACTTTAAACTTTCTCTGGATCAGCGAGGCAGAGGCCTGCCCATGTTCCAGTACCATTTCAATGGCCTGGGGAAGCAATTCATCATCATCGCTTCCATCCTGCTGCTGGGGCTGCTGTTGCTCGGATTGACTGTTGATTCTGTCCAGAACCTCCTGGTCATAGTCAGCCTGAAAATTCATCTTAATTTCATTAACAATAGATTCCACTTCCTTATCGGAGATGAATCCGCCCTGAACACGTATCGGTTTGGGTTCACCAATGGGATTATACAACATATCGCCCCTACCCAGAAGTTTTTCCGCTCCCGCCATATCCAGAATAGTTCTGGAATCGATTTGTGATGATACGGCAAAAGAGATACGGGAAGGTATATTGGCCTTGATTACACCGGTGATTACGTCAACAGAAGGACGCTGGGTTGCAATCACCAGGTGCATCCCTGCCGCCCTCGCCATCTGTGCCAGTCTGCAGATACAATCCTCCACATCGTTAGGCGCTACCATCATCAGATCTGCAAGCTCGTCAATAATGATCACAATTTGAGGAAGTGTCTCCTCTCCCCGTTCTCTCATCAATGCATTATATCCTCTCAGATCACGTACATTGTTCTCCGCAAAAAGCTTATATCGAGTGGTCATTTCTACCACAGCCCAGTTTAAGGCCCCTGCTGCTTTTTTAGGGTCTGTAACCACTGGAATCAGGAGATGTGGGATTCCATTATAGATTCCTAATTCCACTACCTTCGGGTCCACCATCAGAAGTTTTACTTCCTTTGGAGAAGCCTTGTAAAGAATACTGGCAATCAAAGTGTTGATACATACACTCTTACCGGAACCCGTAGCACCGGCAATAAGCATATGCGGCATTTTTGAAATATCCCCCACAATAATCCTGCCCGCCACGTCCTTGCCCACGCCAAAGGCCAACTTTGAAGGATGCTTCTGGAACTCTTCTGATTCGATGACATCTCGAAGCAAAACCGGAGTTACCTCTTTATTCGGTACCTCAATTCCCACTGCGGCCTTTCCTGGAATGGGCGCCTCGATACGGACACCCGTAGCAGCAAGATTCAAAGCGATATCATCCGCCAAACCCACGATCTTACTGACCTTTACGCCTGCATTGGGCTGCAGTTCATACCGGGTTACAGACGGTCCCCGGCTGACATCCAGTACTCTGGCCCCGACACCGAAACTCGCCAGCGTCTCTACCAGTTTGTTTGCGGTCTGATCTGTATCGAAATCAAAAAGCTCACTATTCTCATCCGTTTCCTGCTCCTTCAACAAATCCACCGGTGGAAGAATATAGAGTTTCTCTTCTTTTGGTTCTGCAACCTCCAGTTCTGTACATACAGGCTTTAATTGGGGTTGGGCTTCAATCCCTTTGGGTTTAAAAATCAATTTTACTACTTTTTTATCTTGATGAACGACAGAAATCTCCGGTTTTACATCTTCCTTTTTGAGCTCTTTATATGCTGAAATATTCTCCAAAGGTGTTTCCCGGGCCAACTCGACTCTATCTCTTTCAACTATTTCCGCTGCTGCTGCAGTGTACTCGTCCACATCCTCCTCATAGGTAAAAGGCTCCATCTCATTGTCAGAAACCATATCTACCTCGAAAAAAACTTCATTTCCTTCCTCTTCAAATAGAGCTTCTGAAAAATCGTCCGTCGCATCTTCCAATTTCTCTACGGTCTGCTCTATTTCCTCCATCACTACAGCCGCTGCCCCTACAGGAGCCATTACAGGCTGTGCTTGCGCCATTGCTGGTTGCTCTTGGATCTTCCCTTCCTTTTTTCCTATCTGGGGATTGATGGGTTCAAAGGGAGACCGGTATGGGTTGTATCGCTTCTTTATTTCATCCCCCTCTTCAGTTCCTCGGTTTGCTCGATTTTCTGTTACAGGTTCTTCATTCTTTGGGTTATTTCTCTCCACATCAGCGATCTGCCAGTTGTAGATTCTCTTATCCAGATTCACAAGCTTCTGCCCTTTATCCCGCCCAGCCGGTCTTGGTTCGAACAACTCCGGTTCGGGAATCCGTGTCGTCTTTCTGACCGTTTTCCCTACATGCTTTTCTTGATTTTTTCTGTTTTCAACCAGAGACGAAGCTAGTACAGCCACCAGCATAACGACTACCAGGGATACCAGTAAGATCTTGAAGAAATTAGCAATACTAAAACCCATAAAGGGCAAGACAATAACTTCAATCACCGCAATGACCGCCAATGCATTTTGCATCATCCGACCTATATTGAATCCCGATGCTTTATTTCCATTTCTTCCTTTGCTACCTGTTTCTTGTCTGTTCATACCTTAACATATACCCTTTCCCACAGTTAGTATTGATTGCACGGAACTTTTACCTTCCTATGAGCATATCAATTTCTTTAGTAAAAACATCGCAAAACATAATCCTCGACACTGGATTGTTTTACGATTTCCTTAGCACCATGTCCTAGAAATAATATACCATGTTTTCGGCAAATTTCCAATGCCTCCCTCGTTCATAAATTATTTAAAAAATTCACAACAAATTAACAAATATTTTGCTGGAACTAGTGATATAATATAAATAAGCAAGACATTAACTTTTTCATTTTTCCTCCTTTTTATATATAACTAAATTCATTTTATATGAATAAAAAGCACTACTGTTTATCGGTATCATATTTAAAATTTTAAATAGTGCTTTATTTTTTTGCCCATTTTCCCGAATAAATTCCACTTCCCTAGAAATACTAAGAGGTAGTTTAAAGGTTATTTTTATCCACCCAATTCCATTTGATAAAAACCGGAGGTATTTCCATGGGAATCATCGAATGCATGCTAAGCAGCTTCAGGAGCCTTTTTCATAATAAATTGCGCAGTTTGCTAACTATGCTGGGCATCATCATCGGTGTCATGTCAGTTATTCTTCTGACCTCCATCGGAGAGGGTGTTAAAAACAAAGTTTCCTCCCAGGTAGAAGAGCTGGGCGCGAACCTTCTCTACGTATTCCCCGGAAAAGTGGAAACGAAACCTACCAGCAACGGAAAAAGCCAGCTGGGTATTAAAAACGGGATGTTTGGGTCCAGCAAAAGCCCTTTTGTTTACGAGGATGTCCTGGCACTTAAGAATAAAGAAAATATTGCCGCTGTCACCGGTGTATATAACAGCGTAGACAAGCTGGATGTCCTCAACCTCCTGGTTTCAACCACAGGTGTCGACGAGGACTTTATCCAAACCAATAAGCTGGAGTTGGAGCAGGGCCGGTTTATCACCAAGGAGGACCGGGAGCGCAAAGCCCCTGTGGCCGTCATCGGCTACCAGGCCAACAAGGAGATCTTCAATGGAGAAAACTCTATTGGAAAGACTTTTACACTGAACAATAAGAAGTATGAAGTAATCGGTATACTGAAATATAAAAAACCGGAGAATATGGGCCCTGGCAGTGAAGATATCAATGTGAAGATTTATTTAACCATTACGGAGCTTCTGGACCGGGTCAAGGAAAAAAACATCAGCAGAATCCTGGTTAAAGCCACGACCTCACAGGCAGTAGATTCTGCTGAAGAGATCATTCGGACGGAACTTAACAGGAATCATCCTTCAGATGCCTATTCCATTATTAAACAGCAGGATATGGTAAACACTGTAGCGGACATACTGAACATGCTGAATGCGGCTCTTGGAGGGATCGCAGGAATCTCGCTGGTGGTAGGCGGTATCGGCATTATGAATATCATGCTGGTATCTGTTGTAGAAAGGACACGGGAAATTGGTATCAGAAAAGCCATCGGTGCAAGACGGAGGGACATTCTGGCGCAATTTCTTATCGAGGCGGTAACGCTCAGCATCGTCGGAGCACTCATCGGTCTGGCGGCAGGTATATGGGGTTCGAAACTAATACCACGGCTGGCTCCCATGGTACCTACTGCTGTATCTGTGCCGGCTGCCATTATTTCCATATTATTTGCTTTCCTTATCGGGGTATTTTTCGGGGTTTTCCCTGCAGCGAAAGCAGCCCGATTGGACCCTATCGAAGCACTGCGTAATGAGTGAACCCATACACCGGGAAAAAATATCATAATAATTGGATACAAAACCTTTTTTCTGGTATAATATTGTACAGTAGCGCACTTTAAGACCATTTACATGCGCTATGTGTATGACTTTATTTGAGAGAGGAAGATTTTATGAGCCAGAATCCGATTGTCACTATTGAAATGGAAAGCGGAAAAACCATGAAGCTGGAACTGTATCCCGATATTGCCCCCAATACCGTAAAGAATTTTGTATCCCTGATTAACAAGGGTTTTTATGATGGACTTATATTCCATAGAGTTATTCCAGGGTTTATGATCCAGGGCGGTGATCCCAACGGCACAGGAACCGGCGGCCCTGGCTATTCCATCAAAGGTGAGTTCACAGGCAACGGTTTTGCCAACAATCTAAAGCATGACAGGGGTGTTATCTCCATGGCGAGGGCTGCATCTCCGAACTCTGCCGGTTCCCAGTTCTTTATTATGGTGAAGACATCCCCCCACCTGGATGGACAGTATGCTGCTTTTGGTAAAGTCACCGAAGGCATTGAAGTTGCTGATGAAATTGTAAGTACACCCAGAGATTTCAGAGATAAGCCAAAGCAGGACCAAAAGATGAAGAAAGTAACGGTTGAAACCTTCGGCGTAGACTACAGCGAGGTAGAAACAATATAAGATACCCTTTTATGAGATTTTCTAAGGGTTTTAGTAAGGGGTAAGGTTATGAGTGAACAAAATGAAGGAAATGAAATAAAAGATAACAAAAAAAACTCTGCCATGCATGAGTTGCTGGATTGGGTAAAACATATCGGTATAGCCTTGGTCATTGCCTTTTTGATCAGCCGGTTCGTAATCGTAAATGCCCATGTTCCGACACCTTCCATGGAAACGACCATCATGGTAAAAGACAGGCTCATTGCCAACCGGTTGCAGTATCTGTTTAAGGACCCGCAGAGAGGGGATATCATCGTTTTCAAATATCCCGACGATGAGAACTGGCTATATGTAAAGAGAGTTATCGGACTTCCGGGAGAAACGGTTGTAATCAAGGACGGAGCAGTTTACATAAATGACAAAAAGTTGGATGAGCCCTATCTCCGTGAACCTATGATTGGAAACTTTGGTCCATTCCAAGTACCGGAGGGAAAATACTTCATGTTGGGCGACAATAGAAACAACTCCAAGGACTCCAGGTATTGGCAGAACAAATACGTATCCAAGGATAAAATCCTTGGAAAAGCTATTTTCCAGTACTACCCGAAATTCAAATTGTTTTAGGGATATATAAAAAAGATGCAAAGGGTGAGCCCTTTGCATCTTTTTTATATATAGGCTAGTAACTTGAAAAACCGTTACACCTCAGTATCTTTTTGGGTCTCCTTAAGAGTATTCCTAAAAAACTTCCGGTACACCCAAAGTGCAATCCATGCCACCAAGGCCAACAATACAAGCACCGGCAATGCCTGGGCCAGGAAAATAAGCGCCCCTCCGAAGAAGTGAACTACTCCCTTTGTGCTTCCTGTAAAACCCTCCGCCAGCTTCGTCCAATAGGATTTTTCCGCCGGCTGTACTTTTGCTGCATCGGGTCTTTTCTCCGAGAGGTTGATGGTGATGGTAGATAGTGCCACCAGATCATCCCATTTCTTTAGTGTTCCGGTTAAGCTTTCAATATCATGCCGAATCTTTGTGAGCCGGCTTTCTGTGTCGAAAATCGTCTGCGGATCTGTGGCCTTCAGCAGGTATTGTTCCAGCCTGCTTTGCTCATAGGTCAGCAGCCGGAGCATGGATTCCTTATCGAAATATTGATCGGTTACGTCATCCCCCTTGATGGTTTCATCCAGCAAAAGCCCAAGGCCTTTCACATCACTCAGTACACTTTCAAAGCGGTCTTTATCCACACGGATTACGATGATTCCCTTCGTTATGTACTTTTCGCTGGAATCTACATAAATCTTCTCTCTTTTGATATTGGATTCCTGCACATAGCCAAAGGCTGCAATCAGAGTTTTAATTTGCCCATAGGCTTTTTCAAAATCCTCTACCTCTACCGATAAGTTCGCATTGCGGATGATCTTCCGTTGGGCAAGAATAGCATTGGCAGTGGGAATGTTTGCAGAGCCGGTTCCTGCAACGGCTGTCGCACCCTCTCCTGTTGCAGTTTTCGCAGCGGATGAATTTTGTTTCTCTGACTCCGAATTCCCCACCTTTGCACCATTGGTGTTGGCAGCGACTCCATCGGATTTCATGTCCATCACAACTTGATCCTGATTTCGTGGAATGGCAGCCGTTGACTCCTTCTTACCCGTCGCTCCACAGCCTGCTAACAAGGATACCATCAGGACAAGGACACACAATAAGCTTAGTACTCTTTTCATTTTAGGCCCTCCTTTTATTGTACCTTTATGTACTTTTCTACCTCTTTGACGCCTTCCCCTTTTATTTAGTTCCATAACTAGAAATATTTACTACGCTAATCGTATTCGTTCTTTCTCCCAAGCCAGCAGAAGAGAGAGAAACGCACCCTCTAAACTGAAATTTAGAAGGTGCGTTTTTATTAATACTGTCTTTATTTTATTTCTTAAAATCCAAACAAGGAAAATGAGGATACGAAGTACCGGACTCCCCTGTTTCTATGAGGAACATTTCATGCTCTTGTACTGCCCCGGAGTTATACCCTCATATTTTTTGAATATGCGAATCAGAGCGTTGCTATTGTAAAAACCTACTTTTTTAGCCACCTCTCCAATGTTTGCATCCTCATCCTGCAATAATCCTTTGGCTTTTTCAAGCCTGAACCTATTTACATAATCAAGCAGACCTTCGCCTGTCTGTTCTTTAAAAAATTTGGACAGGTAGCTCAAATTAACCTTATAAATATCGGCCATGACAGCAATGCTCAAATTATCATCACTATAGTTTTCCTCTATATAACGCAATATTTGATCTTTTAGAACTGAATTATGGCTTTTTTTGCGGGTTTCTATATAATTGCATACACTTGATAGTATGCTAATCATTTTTAACTTCATTTCCTTAATGGTTCTGCATGCAAAGAGCTCCTCTACAGGATTAAACTCAGCCAGGAAAGCTCCTTTGCTTGCCATCCCCAGCTCTTCCAATGTTTTAATAAAAGTACTTACAAGATCAAACATCAGGCATTTTGCCATATCCAAGGATACAGTGCCCATGTTTAAACTTTTATCGAATATTTCATTCAACATATCCCTGGACTTTACGAAGTCCCCCATTTTAATGGTATTGATCAACATCTGCTCAATTTCAAGGCTATAATAATAATTATAGATGGTACTATTGCTCTTATTAACGTTTTCGTATTGGATCACTTCTTCACTGCCAACCAGCATTTTATATTCCATAGCATCCAGGGCTTCCGAATATGCCTTGGGGATACCTGCAAAAGTGTCGTGAACATTGCTTATGGATACTGTCAAATGTATTTTGAAGCTCTCCTTAAATATAGTAATGGCTCCTTCAACAATCCGCATGATCTCAGCCTTCGCTTCCCCTATTTCATTTTCATTAAAATTTAAAAGACAAGCCATCATGTCCGATATTTCAACGATAAATCCTTTCGACTTTTGATTGGCAAGCTCCTCTACCACATTCGCTATTATAAACTGCACCAGCTTAAGCCGTTCCTCTGCTGTCAATTTATCTTCATCACTGAATAAGTCATTGTAGTCCTCTATGCAAAATAAAATTACGGAAAAGTGCTCTGAAATAAAGGCAATATCGAAAGATGCCAGTGCTTCATTTACAGGCAGACTCTGGTCAAGCCTTCCCAGTAAAAGCTTCGTCAGAAAATTGGATTTGATTACGGAATCATGCCGCTTCAGCTTCTCCCTAAATGCTTCTTTTTCGCTTATGGTGCTGGAGATGGCATCTCTGATGTAGTTGTACTCATTAAACCTCGTTCCTACAGGAATCCCTGCATTAGAAGCAATTCCCTTCACGATATCCTTTACAGGATGATAATTCTTTCTGGTGAAAAAGTAAGCTACAAGGCCACCGATTAAAAAGCATATCAATACGCTAATCAGTACCAACTTACGGATATGTTCTGCCTTTTCCGCAAATATTTTGGCGGGGATAACCGTTACATATTTCCAATTCATATCACTAAACTGAGAATTCAAGTAGGAGATGGCCATGTTTTCACCATTGAGCTTTTTGTATATGACATCACTCTCCTCAGGCAAAGTCTCAAAATCGACGGAATAGCTAAAACCATCCGGCTGTGTCGACGCAATCAAAGTATTGCTTTTATCTAATATGAATACTTCCGCTCGCTGGTCCAATTTAACATTCTCTATCGCCTCTATAAGCTTAGCCTCATCAAGCTGTATAACGATTGAACCTAAGGGTGAGCGTATGTCAGACATAGGAATGGACTGTACATACGCTATGGACTTTATAGGCTTTCCATTGGCACTTTGGGAACTCACCTTGACAAACTCTTTCACATGGGTATTATAGTGAAATATTTGCCACTTGGAGAATTCATCCTTCGCCAGATCCGGGGACGGGTTAATAAAGGTACTATAATACAATCGGCTATCTGCACCTGTTTCATGGCTTACCACATAATCTATGTTTTTAAAATAAATATAAAAGTTATCGATAATATCATTGGAAAGCTTATACAAGCGAAGTTCTTCATTTAATTTGCCGGCAAGGTAATGATAGTTACTTGACCCGTCATTCTTTGCATAAACAACACTGGAAGTATATGGGTTCAGGGCTGTTTGAAGGCTGATCTTCTGTATATCTATCATTTTGCTGTCGATCGTTTGTTGAACCTGCCTGAGCATTGCCATATTTGTACGGTTGATTTCCTTTTCTACGATATTGGCTGCTTCCAGATAAACAAAACCACTGATAACGATAGGAACCATCAAAACGGAAATGTAGGAAAATAACCAGGAAAAGAAAACACTGCCTGTAGAAAATGAATACCTTTTTATACGCAATTGACTCCTCCTCCTGCTACGATACGATTACACTTATTATAACATATTTAATGTAACAAATAATAGCTTTATGTAAATCAGCTATTACCATATACTGTCTAAACCTAGCCTTTTAGTGCTCCTATCATAATTCCTTGAACAAAGTACTTCTGTAAGAAAGGATACACAAAAAGTATAGGTACTGTTGCAACCATTATCGTAGCGTATTTTATGGTCTCCGCCACAGGCTCCAGATCTGCACTGGCAACAGATGTAGTCATGTTGTCCGTACTGCTTGCTATCAGTATTTCCCGCAGAATAAGCTGCAGCGGATACATTTCTCTGGTTTTCAAAAATATCATTGCATTAAACCATGCATTCCAATGTCCAACGCCATAGAATAGGATCATTACCGCTACAACAGGCATGGCAAGCGGAATTATGACCCTAAAGAGGATTGTAAAATCATTGGCTCCGTCTATTCTTGCAGACTCCTCCATGCTGTCGGGTATTCCCGCAAAGGCAGTCCTCATAATAATCAGATTGTAGGTACTGATGGCCGTAGGCAAAATCAGTGCCCATAAGGTGTCCGACATGCCAAGTCCCCTAACCACGAGATAGAAAGGTATCAATCCGCCGCTAAAAAACATTGTAAATACTGTAATGAACATGATGAGATTTCGGAAATAAACCCCTTTTCTCGAAAGCACATAGGCTCCAAGAGCAGTCATAAAAACATTTAACACAGTTCCTGTGACCATATAAACAATCGTATTGCTATACCCCTTTAGTATCATGGGATTCTGAAATACAAGCTTATATGAGTTTAGGCTAAAACCCAACGGACCCCAAAGGATTCCCTGATGCTGAACCATCTGTGATGGCTGGCTTACGGATGCAAACGCTACATATAAAAAAGGGTATAATGTAGTTATCATGAGAGCTATCATAAAAACAACGTTGAACGTATCAAAAAGCTTTTCCCCTAAACTTCTTTTAATAACCATATGTTCCCCCCTACCACAAACTGGTTTCATTGACCTTGCGGCTAATCCAGTTGGCACTTATAAGCAAAGTAAAATTAATCACGGAATTAAACAGTCCTACAGCCGCACTGGCACTGAAATTAAAATTTTGAAGTCCTTTTCTGTATACAAAGGATGATATTACATCTGCAGTTTCATAGGTTGTAGGTGTATACAAAAGTATTATTTTCTCAAAGCCGATATTCATCATGCTTCCCATTCTTAATATCAGTAAGACTACAATGGTAGGAAATATGCTCGGCAGCGATATATTCCATATCTTTCTGAGCCTTCCAGCCCCGTCGATAGTCGAAGCTTCGTAGATCTGAGGATCAACTGCTGAAAGAGCGGCGAGATAGATAATAGAGTTCCAGCCTAATTCCTGCCATATGTTTGTCCCTACAAATATAGGCTGAAAAAGATCAGGCAGCATCAAAAGATTAGTCCTTTCACCACCAAAAAAAGCAATAATATCATTTACTAGCCCGTTTCTTCCGCTGAAATCGATAATCAATCCGCAGAGTACCATGATAGAAATAAAATGAGGAAGATATGTCACTGTTTGAACGGCTCTTTTAAATAATTTATTTCTTAGCTCATTGAGCAAAATAGCCAATATAATGGGTGCAGGAAAACCAAAAACCAAATTGTAAATATTGATTAATAAAGTGTTTTTGAGTATGCGTACAAAGTAGAAACTGCCAAAGAACTCCTTAAAATGCTTTAGCCCGGCCCAGGGGCTTTCCAAAATGCCCTTCGCCGGAGAAAAATCCTTGAAGGCAATAATGGCGCCGTACATAGGCCCATAATGAAATATCAGGTAGTATAGAAGAACTGGAATTGCCATAAGATAAATATATTTATTTTTTACAAGGTCTCTGCCGATCTTCTGCCTGTAAGTTAACTTGTTCTTTTGAGTGTCTTCACCAAGAAAGTTTTGTTTTTTTCTGCCTAGAGTGGATGGAACCGATGCCATAGAAGCACTCCCTTCAAATTCGGAATGAGTAATAGAACTAAAAAACTATTGTTGCGATAAAATCTCGCATCGTACATGTTATTTTTTATTTTAGTAGAGGGTGAAGCACTCCACCCTCTACTGTATAGCCTTTACCGTTTGTTGAATCTTTCAAGAGCCGCCTGCTGAATCTTTACAGCCTCATCAAGGCCCATTTTCTTTACTCTTTCAACATACTGGTCAAATTTATCCAGGGATTCCTGTCCCATGATAAATTTAACGAACATTTCATCGACATATACTTTAACTTCCGTCATGATGGCCGCCAGCTTCTCGCTCTCCTGCGGTGTAGCCGTAATTTTGGGGAGGTTATTGCTGGAGCCTGCCTTCGCCCAGGTTTCTACAGCTTTGATCTGATCGGGGTATTTCATGAATTGTTCAAAATATCTCTTGTCCTGTATAAACGGACCATCATAATGCGATCTCATAAAATTAGACATTGCCAAGGACATTGACTTTCCTTCCGGATTTTTTGTAACTACATCCGTATACTTCGGATATCCATTTTCCATTTTATAGCTAACGCCTTCGATACCGAAGTTAAAGAGCATATGTCCTTCCGGGCCATAAGCATAATCCAGCCACATAGCCGATTCCACCGGATATTTGTTTGCAGTGGTGATGCTTGCACTGGCATAGGCTACTGTAAAGTCTCTCTGACCGAACTTGGCTTTTTCACCTTTTTTCAAACTAGGATAATCTGCACCCACCAGTTTGAAAGTCGGGTTATCCTTTAACAGCAAGTCGTAGAAATATCCCATGGTTCCACCTGAATATCCAACGAAAGCTGCTGTCTTATTCGATGCTATTTTAGCCCTCCAGGTCTTGTCATCTTGGATGGGGAAATCAGGATCGATCAGTTTTTCCGAATACCATTTAGCGAAAGTAGCCAAGAACTCTTTGTAACCATTTTCTACTGCTCCGTACTTAACTTTTCCATCTTCTACATACCACTCGATAGGAACCCCGAAAGCCCCGATGAAGGGTGCACCATTACCGATATCATTGGCACCGCCCTTGGGATTTTGCCGGAAAGACAAAGGATAGTCAATCTTCTTCTTCTCTTTAACGGTCTTTAACATGCTATACCATTCGTCTATAGTCTCAGGCGTTTGGATTCCCAATTCATCCAGCCAGTCCTTTCTGATCTGAGGGCCGAAAAATACTTTAATATTCTCATCACCACGAATAAATGGGAAGGTATAGTAAGATCCGCTATCGGTCTTTGCCTGTTTATCTGCTTCCTTGTTTGAATCAAGGAACTTTTTAAAATTCGGAGCATTTTTAGCGATTAAATCATTCAATTTAATGATAACGCCATCTTGTATTGCTTTTTCCGCTCCGCCGGGATATCCACCGATGCCGCTGTCTCCAAAATTCCTTTCAATAATATCCGGTAAATCTCTAGAGGCAATCATGAGGTTAAATTGATCATTTGCCTGACCTGCGGGTGGATGTAAGAAGGTAATCTTAATACCCGTTCTCTCTTCCAACGTTTTATAAAGCTGGGTATCGCCCATATTCTTAAATACAGGTGCAACCTTGTCCGCGGGAAGATCCTTCCAATATTTAAGTGTGATGGCCTTGTCCGTAATTTTTCCGTTTGCAGGCTTTGTCGTACCAGCCTGTGTCGGACCGGGGGTCTGGCCGGTACCCTTGGCATCCTTGGAGCCACAACCTGCGATCATGCTTAATGCAAGAATTGCAGATAGTGAACCCGTAAAAAATCTCGATGCTCTTTTCATCATTTTAAACCTCCTTTAAATTTAAAAAGATTTTATATAAGACTTATCAAAACATTAACGGACTGTAATCCTTCTATAGTAAGTTTCACACTTTACCTTTTACCGTATTCAGCATTTCTATAGTAGGAATTGCCAGTTATTTTTGATACTGCCTTATGAATTAGGTAAATCGTCCTTTGACCTAATAAACATATAATAAGCCCATACTTATCTAGTGTACATATCTAACATTTATTTCTATTGCCAGAACCTTGTAAAGCGGATATTCAATTTTTATTTCCATTATCATTTGTTTGGAAAATATCCGATATACAGGCCTTCAGCAAGGAGGCACACCCCTTGATATACTGTGGTTCGTACGGATCGTGTATTGTAAGCAACACAAAAGGCCCGGCAATCAGCTATAAACTGACTGCCGGGCCCAACCAAGTACAATTTGTTTTTATTTCTCCATTTCAGACTTATCCCTTAAAGTATTCAACTCCTGCCTCAAAGATCTTCTGATCCTTCTCTCCCGGCACATTCATCGCCACATGGAGTCCAATTCTCTCAGAATGGCCCATCTTCCCCAACACCCTGCCATCCGGACTGGTGATTCCCTCAATAGCGTGTACCGAACCGTTGGGGTTGAAACGTATATCGTAAGTTGGATTCCCTTTTCGATCAACGTACTGTGTGGCAATTTGTCCATTCCGTGCCAGAGCATCAACCACAGCATCACTGGCAAAGAACCGCCCCTCGCCATGGGAAACAGGAATCGAATGAATGTCTCCTACCTTTACCTTGTTAAACCAGGGTGACAAGGTCGAAGCAATTCGAGTTTCTGTCATACAGGACACATGTCTTCCCAGGGTATTGAAGGTCAACGTCGGGCTTTCCTCATCAATATCCCTGATTTCACCATAGGGTACCAGTCCTAGCTTGATTAGTGCCTGGAAACCGTTGCAAATCCCCAGCATCAGCCCATCCCGCTGCTTCAAAAGCTGTATGACGGCCTCCTTCATATAGGGGTTTCTGAAAGCGGTGGCAATAAACTTGCCGGAGCCATCGGGTTCGTCACCGCCGCTGAAGCCACCGGGAAGCATGATAATCTGGGAATTACGAATCTTTCGTACCATGGTTTCAATGGATTCCTCTATTTCTGCCGGCGTAAGATTTTTTACAACAAAAACATCGGCCACAGCTCCAGCCCTTTCAAAGGCTCTTGCAGTATCATACTCACAGTTGGTTCCCGGAAAAACAGGAATGAATACCCTGGGCTTTGCTGGTACCACGAACGGCCTCGCTTCTTTCTTTCCTACAAAGGAATAGGTGCGAAGCTTCCCAAAGGCGTGGGAAGCCTGTGTTGGAAAAGTACTTTCCAGAGACTGTTCCCATGCCTCCAGTAGTTTATCCAGTGCAATCTCGCGCCCCTGTACATCGATCATTTGCTGTTGGCAGGTCTCTCCGATTAGACTGTATTTTATACCTGCCAGAGCTTCCTCCAGGTCAGTTCCCTTTTCCAATTCCAGCAGGATAGAACCGTATAGAGGTCTAAACAGGCTTTGCACTTCCATATTTTCAGCGCAGCGGAATCCTATTCCATTTCCAAAGCACATTTTACTTACAGCCTCTGCAATCCCTCCGGTTTTAACCGTACTGGCTGCCAGAATTCTCTTTTCGCAATTCAATCGGTATATGGCGCTATAATTTCTTTTGAGCTGCTCAAAATCAGGCAGATCATCGGAATCTTTGTCCAGAGCAACCAGTACCACCTTGCTGCCCACCCTCTTAAATTCTGTAGAAAGAACATGCTTTACATCGATAGCGGCTACAGCAAAGGATACCAGCGTAGGAGGAACGTGCAGTTCTCTAAAGGTTCCGGACATGCTGTCCTTTCCTCCAATGGCAGGGATACCCAGCTTTTTCTGTACCAGGAAGGCTCCCAGCAGTGCGCTAAAAGGTTTACCCCACTTCTTTTGGTCCTTCCCCAGCTTTTCAAAATACTCCTGAAGGGTCAACCATACCTTTCGATAATCTCCCCCCATGGCCACGATTTTCGCTATGGATTCTACTACTGCATAGATAGCTCCATGGAAAGGGCTCCAGCTTGCCAAATCCGGGTTATACCCATACGCCATTGCCGTACCGCTGTTTGTTTCCCCCTTCAGAACCGGAATTTTTGCAGCCATCCCTTCAGCCGGGCTTAACTGATATTCTCCGCCAAAGGGCATTAAAACCGTACCTGCACCGATAGTGCTGTCAAAACGTTCTACCAGCCCCTTCTGGCTGCATACATTGAGCCTTTGCAGGTTTGCCATCCACATCTTTTGCGTATCGCCATGAACAGCTTCAACCTCGGGCACCATTTGATCAAAGTATCTTCTTTGGTGATCCGGCAGTGTTATATACACCGAAGTACTCTGCTGAACACCATTGGTATCTAAAAACTCCCTGCTGATATCAACGATTTTCTTTCCTCGCCACAGCATTTTGAGCCGCGGCGCTTCGGTTACGACGGCAACCTGAGTCCCTTCCAGGTTTTCTTCTCTGGCAGCCCAGATGAAGTCTTCCACATTCTCTCCGGCAACTACGACGGCCATACGCTCCTGAGATTCCGATATGGCCAGCTCGGTTCCGTCCAGGCCTTCATACTTTTTGGGAACAGCATCCAGATTAATCTCCAGGCCCTCCGCAAGTTCACCAATGGCTACGGAAACTCCACCCGCTCCAAAGTCGTTACATTTTTTGACCAGAGTACTCACAGCCGGGTTTCGGAACAGTCTCTGAATCTTTCTTTCCGTCGGCGGATTGCCTTTCTGTACTTCAGCACCGCAAGACAGCAAGGACTCTTCGGTATGCTCCTTTGAAGAACCCGTAGCACCACCGCAGCCGTCGCGGCCGGTACGCCCACCCAGAAGTACAATAACATCCCCGGCTTCGGGTTTCTGTCGTACTACATTTTTCTTTGGCGCTGCTCCGATTACAGCTCCAATTTCCATTCTTTTTGCTACAAAGCCAGGATGGTATACCTCCGCAACCTGTCCTGTTGCGAGGCCGATCTGATTTCCATAGGCGCTGTACCCCGCTGCTGCCCCTGTGGTTATTTTCCGCTGCGGCAGTTTGCCGGGAAGAGTATCTTCCACTTTGGTTCTGGGATCGCCGCTTCCGGTAACACGCATTGCCTGATATACATAGGACCTGCCGGATAGAGGATCGCGAATGGCTCCGCCCAGGCAGGTTGCCGCTCCTCCAAAAGGCTCTATTTCCGTGGGATGGTTATGAGTCTCATTTTTAAACATTACCAGCCATTCTTCTTTATTTCCATCAACATCAACATCTACCACAATACTGCATGCATTGATTTCATCCGAGACATCCAGATCCTCCAGCAGCCCTCTCTTTTTCAGTTCCTTCATGGCGATGGTTGCCAGATCCATAAGACAGATGTCTTTTTGTCTGTCACCATACACATATTTTCTGGACTCCAGGTAGCTGTCGTAGGCTTTTTGAATCGCCTCTCCATAAACACCTTCCTGAATCTCAACACTTTCTGTTTTGGTTAAAAAGGTAGTGTGGCGGCAGTGATCCGACCAGTAGGTGTCGATGAGCCGGATTTCCGTTATACTGGGGTCTCTCTTCTCACAATCTCTGAAATAGGCCTGGCAAAACTTCAGGTCCTCTTTTGACATGGCAAAGCCCATTTCCTTCATGAACTCATCGATCTCATCCTCGTTGAAAGAAATAAATCCGTCCAATACTTTTACGTCTTCCGGCACCCTGGCCTCCATATTTAAGGTTTCCGGCTTGAAAAGGGAAGCTTCGTGGCTCTCTACAGGATTAATGCAGTAGTTTTTTATCTTTTCATATTCTTCGTCTGTGAGGGTACCCTCAAGAATAATAATTCGTGCGTTCCGTATCTCCGGTCTTTCTCCCCGGGTTAAAATCTGAATGCATTGGGAAGCCGAATCCGCTCTTTGATCATATTGTCCGGGCAGATATTCGATAGCTATGACTCTGGTAGAAGCCGGAATGTCCATTTCTTCCTCATATACCTGGTCCACCGGCGGCTCGGAGAATATAATTCCCTTGGCTTTTTCATATTCTTCTTCGGAAACCCCTTCCATATCGTATCTGTTTATTATCCGTACTCCGTCCAGTGCCGCAATGCTCAGATTGTATTTCAAATCCCTGTAAAGCCCTTGTGCCTCTACATCAAAGCCTTTCTTCTTCTCTACAAAAATACGTTTAACACCCATTGCATGCTCTCCTTATCCCAACGCATCGTTCTAAAATTTATCCTTTTACCCTTGTTTTCTTTTATTATACTATGCTACAATCAGTAAGTAAAATTAATAATAATTATACATTATATTAGGAGTACTTATGGATATTAATTTTGAATTATATAAAATATTTTACCACGCGGCGTCTTTGGAGAGTTTTTCATCTGCCGCGGACAAGCTGTTTATCTCACAGTCTGCCGTAAGCCAATCCATCAAAGGTTTAGAAGAAAAAATGGGAGTCAAGTTGTTTCAGCGGAAAGGCCGAAATGTAAATCTGACCCGTGAGGGCGAAATATTATACCGCCATGTAGAGCAAGCCTACAACCTTCTGAAACTAGGAGAAAATAAAATGCTGGAAATTCAAAGCATGAGCTACGGTGAGGTGCGGATCGGAGCCAGTGACACGGTTTGTAAATACCACCTGATTCCCTACATTCAAAAGTTTACACAATTGTTTCCCAATATCAAAATTCAGTTGGTTAACAGGACGTCTCTACAGATTCTGGAAGCCCTAAAAAACGGATTCGTGGATTTTGGTATCGTCACTTTGCCGGTAGAGGATAAAACTCTTATGGTGGATGAGTTTTTAATCGTTGAAGATGTATTTGTTGCAGGAAACAAGTTTTCACACCTAAAGGGGGGTTCCATTTCTCTGGAAGAGCTTTGCAACTATCCGCTTCTCATGCTCCCTTCCACCAGTGCCACCCGAAGAAATCTGGATTCTGCATTGAGCAAACTGGAGATTACCATTACACCGGAAATTGAACTGGAGAGCATTGACCTTCTGGTGGAATACGCGAAAATTGGAATGGGCATTGCTCATGTGTTGAAGGACAGTGCTTCCATAGCGATTGAATCCGGCCAGTTGTTTGAAGTCAGGATTAAAGAGGTTCTACCTGCCAGAAAATTAGGTATTGTTACAACAGGCATGCTTCCGCTATCACGCTCTGCTGCAGAGTTTATAAACCTCCTGCATATGAATTTTTAGTTTGGGATTCGAGTAAAAAAACGAAACGGGTACAGCCCTGCTTTCATCATCAGGGCTGTACCCGTTTTCCTCTATCTGCCTATATCTTTATTACATTATGTCTTCAGCTTAAACATGGATCTAAGCTGCTTCAACCCTTCCGCACTATCCAGATTCTGACGTGCTATCTCCTTTACTTTATCTGAACTTTCCGATATAACAGCTGTTTTCTCCGCAATGTTTTCTACTCCTGTCGCCCCTTCATTTACGGTGGAGGTAACCTGGGAAATGGCTGCAGTTATGCTGTTAATGGAGGCATTGAGCTGCTGGGCTGTGGCACTAAAATCAACCATCATATTACTGAACAGCTGTGCGTCTTTATAGTATTGTTCACCGGTGTTGATCAGCTTTTCATAGTCTCCCTTGACCTCGTTATCGATAAACTCCAGCAGCATCCGCGCGCTTCCGGCCAGATTCTCTACAGAAGAATCTACCGTCTTAACTATCCCTGAAATACCGGAGGCTGTCTTGGAAGACTGTTCTGCCAGTTTCCGAATCTCTTCAGCAACGACGGCGAATCCTCTTCCTGCTTCTCCTGCTCTAGCCGCTTCGATAGCAGCATTCAATGCCAGCAGGTTTGTCTGATCCGTAATCTGTACGATGGCCTCCGTAAGGGTATGTATTTTCGTAACCTCTTTTGATTCTTCCAGTGCTTTATATAGACCTGTTTTTGTTTCATTGTATACTTTATCGGCATTTTGAGCGGATACTATGGCGTCCTGTTTTAACTGTTCCGCTCTACGGCTGATCCCGGAAGCGGATTCCGCTCCTTTTGCCGTCTGTTCCGTGATGCTTCCCACTGCGGATTCAATATCCACTGCCGTTGCATTGATTTCCTCCGAAGCTGCTGCAGTTTCTTCCATGCCTGCAGAAATCTGCTCTGTTACCGCAGCCGTTTCATCGGTCTGTTCTTTCAATTTTTCCGCCAGAGCCGCTACCTGAACTGCGTTCTCCTCAACACTTTTGGATACCTCTACGAGCTGTCCCGTAACATTTCTCAGCGATTTCCGCATATTTGCAACCGACCGGGCGATGGTTCCCGTTTCGTCCCTGTTCTTCTGCAGCTTTTCATAACTGTTGTCATAGGTCAGATCAAGACTGGCAGTACGGTCCACCACTTTCGCCACCATTTTAATGGGCTTAACGATTCGATTCGTAAAAACCATACCCACCACAAGGCAAATTACTGAAACTACCAATGCACAAAGCAACATAAATATTGTCATGTTGACGATAGGCGCTTTAAACTCTTCCTCATCGACAACTACCGCGAGAATCCAATTCACCTCAGGAATAGCGGTATAGGCTACCATTTTCTTTTTTCCTTCGTATGGATAGGTTGCAAACTCTTTCTCGACTTTCTCTCCATTTTGCAGCCTTTTCACTGCATCTGCGATGGTACTGTTTTCAACAGCTTGTCCCATCTTGTCCGCAGTTTTATGGTAAAGTATGGTGCCGTCCTTGTCCACCAGATAGGCGTAACTGGTTTCATAGTTTCCCATCTTAAGTCCTGCCAGGTATTTGGAGAAGCTGTCCAAATAGATTTCATTGATAACAGCGCCAATAACTTTTCCATTTTCAGTGATCGGAGAAGCCATAGGCTTTATCCGCCTGCCGGATACTTCAGAAAACTTCATTTCTCCGATGATGAAGTTTCCTTTAAGTGCCTCCTGGACATGAGCCACTCTGGCTGCGCTTGAGTAAAAATCCTTCCTGTCACTGCTGGCTAAAATAAACCCGTTGGTATCCACCAGATATAGTTGTTCGCTATTACCAACCCGCTTTACCTGTTCGGCAAGTATTTTTTCCGATGCACTTTTATATTGGAGGTACTCATTTCCTATAGTGCTATCCGCTTTCGTAATTATTAGATTTTTAAAAGCATCCTGCATACAAAGAGTTGAAAGCAATACTTTTTCACTCTCGATTGCATTATACAGCTTCTCACTTTCGATGCCGTCAAGATCGAGAAGCTCCTGGCTACTGGTCTCTGTAACCGTATTCATCATATTATAGTAATTCAATAATGCGATCCCTATCATGGAAACCAGCAAAACGATCGCTAATGTTATCGAAACTTTTTTGCTTATGGACAAGAACGCCACCCCCCACATGGAATAAAAATAATACTAATATAAGCTCTAATTCTATTAATATAGCATATCTCGACAAATATTTCCATAGCTTCAAAAATATATTGAAAATTCTCAATAAGTTTTTACTGTTTATTCTTCTACCCAATAAAAATTTACGCATTATTATTCAAACATCCTACCTGTATTTACTTGCCATATTTTACTGTGATATCATAAAAATTACTATACAAATTCGATGGAACTTATCTGATTCGTGCCTCGTAAAGCCCCAGAACCGTTGGCTGTACGAGGCCCAAATCAGCAGTTGCCAGTCCGATTGTATATAGCTAAAAGTGATGTTATAATCGGAGGGATAAAATCCATGTCAGAACAAATCAGGCAAATAGCAGCCAGAATTAAGGAACTGCGCGAAATAGCAGGGATTTCTGCCGAATCCCTGGCAAAAGAGCTGGGTGTCAAGCTTGAAACCTATTTGGAATACGAAAGCGGCACCACAGATATACCTGTAAGTTTTCTTTATAACGTTGCAAACCGATTTAATGTAGAACTGACAGCCATTTTAACAGGAGATGCACCGAAACTTCACACCTACTGTGTTGTACGAAAAGGTAAAGGGGTTAGTGTCGAAAGAAGAGAACACTACAAATACCAAAACCTTGCCTATAACTTTATAAACAAAAAGGCCGAACCCTTCCTCGTCACAGTAGAGCCTGAAGCGGAAGAATCCCCTGTTCATTACAATTCTCACCCTGGCCAGGAATTTAACTATGTACTTGAAGGTACCCTGAAAGTGTTTATAAATGGATATGAGATTGTACTTAATGAAGGAGATTCCCTATACTTTGATTCCGGTGTAAACCATGGAATGAAGGCAGTAGGCGGAAAAACTTCCAAATTCCTGGCCATTATTTTTTAAATGCTTTGTAGACTGTGTTTAATCCTACCCAAAACTTCCGAGAGTTACTATATATAGAGAGTAGTTGTTTTCTACTTTGATTTGGAGGTCTTATATGCTTGATAGATTTGTTTCGAAGGTAACCTTTGATTCCTATGAGGAATTTGTTCGGGATTTTACTATAAATATACCGGAAAACTTCAACTTCGCTTATGATGTTGTCGATCAGATGGCAAAGGAAACACCTGAAAAAGTGGCCCTCGTCTGGTGTGATGATAAGGGAAATGAAGCGGTTTTCAATTTCGAACAGTTGAAATACTACAGTGACAAGGCGGCTAATTTCTTCAAAAAGGCCGGCATCCGTAAAGGTGATCCCGTTATGCTGGTATTAAAGAGGCATTACGAATTCTGGTTTTGCATTCTTGCTCTGCACAAGCTGGGGGCAATCTGTATTCCCGCTACGCACCTGTTAACCACCAAGGATATTGTTTATCGGAATAACGCCGCCGATATAAAAATGATTGTCTGTGTAAACGAGCCCGAAGTTATACAGCATGTAGAAGAAGCGCAAACCAAGTCCCCTTCCCTGCAGGCAAAGGCATTGGTCGGAGGCTCCAGGGAAGATTGGTTCGATTTCCACCGGGAATTGGAGCTGGCCTCTTCCGACTTTGAAAAACCCACCGGAAACGATGCATCGCAGAACAGCGATATCATGCTCCTATACTTTACCTCCGGTACCACAGGTATGCCGAAGATGGTGCAGCATAATTATACCTATCCACTGGGACATATCCTGACTGCCAAGTACTGGCAGAAGGTGGACGACGATGGCCTGCATCTGACAGTTGCCGATACCGGCTGGGCAAAAGCCGTATGGGGTAAAATCTATGGTCAATGGCTCTGCGGATGTGCCGTTTTCGTATACGACTATGACAAATTCGTACCCAAGGAGATGCTGGAAGTTATCATCAAGCACGGCGTGACAAGTTTCTGTGCTCCTCCGACCATTTATAGATTCTTTATCAAGGAAGACCTGACAAAGTATGATCTGAGTAAACTCCGGCACTGCTCCATTGCCGGTGAGCCCCTCAACCCCGAGGTGTATCACCAGTTCCTTAAAGCTACAGGCTTAAAACTGATGGAGGGCTACGGTCAGACAGAATTGACAGTTACCGCAGGTACCTTCCCCTGGATGGAACCCAAACCAGGCTCTATGGGCAAGCCTTCCCCCGGCTATGACATTGACCTGGTCGATGAAAACGGAAATTCGGTTGAAGTCGGCGAAGAAGGGCAAATCGTGGTTCGCACCGATCGCCGCAAACCCTTTGGCATGTTTGACGGTTATTACAGGGACGCCGAACTGACGAAAAAGGTTTGGCATGATGGCATTTATTATACCGGCGACATGGCATGGAGGGATGAAGACGGATATCTATGGTTTGTCGGCAGGGCTGATGACGTCATCAAAAGCTCCGGCTATAGAATCGGGCCTTTTGAAGTGGAAAGCGCTCTGCTGGAGCATCCGGCAGTCCTTGAGTGTGCCATCACTGCAGTTCCTGACCCCGACAGAGGGCAGATCGTGAAAGCCACAGTGGTATTGGCCAAGGGGTATACCGGCAGCCAGCAACTGGTGGTTGAATTGCAGGAGCATGTAAAGCGGGTAACTGCGCCTTACAAATACCCGCGAATTATTGAATTTGTCACAGAGCTGCCAAAGACCATCAGTGGAAAGATCCGCAGGGTGGAGATCCGGGAGAATGACCAATAGATCTTTTGATATATGTAAAAAGCGCCGATTGATTAACCAATCGGCGCTTTCCTATTATCGGGTAATGGTAACCTTGTTCAGTCCCCTGGGGCTATCGGGGTTCAGCCCTCTGGCCAGTGATAACTGGCAGGCAAACATCTGCGCGACTACTACATTCAGGAACGGAGAAATGACATCGTTATCCGTATCCGGTATACGGAAGGAAGTCACACCCATATCCAATACCTCCTGGTTGTTGGATATGACAACGATTTCAGCATCTCTTTCCTTCAGTTTGTTGAGTATTTCCAGCATATCATGCAGGGAAGGCCCTTCGGGAGCATATACAAATACAGGCATATCCTTCTCGATCATCGCAAAGGGACCATGATGGAAATCGGAAACGGCATAGGCTTTTGCACGGATGTAGCCGGTTTCCTGGGTCTTTAATGCAGCTTCCATAGCGATGGCATAATTAACACCTCTTGCCAGCATGAAGCATTCATTCATGAAACGGTACCTTTGTACTTTCTCAACAATTTCATCTCCCAGTTTCAAGGTTTCTTCCACTAATTGAGGAACTTTATCCAAATCTTCCTTCATCTTCTCATCTTTCGCCCACTCCGCAGCCAGATTGGCCAGCAGCATCAACTGAGAAGTAAAGGTTTTTGTAGCGGCTACACTCTTCTCCAGTCCGGCTTCGCAGCACAAATGGAAATTTGCCTCTTGTGCCATGGGTGAGTCAGGGAAGTTTGTCACACTGACAGTCAATGCCCCCTGACGGTTCCCTTCCTTTACAACTTCCAGCACATCTGCCGCTTTCCCCGACTGGGATATCCCGATCACCAGGGTATTTTTTAAATTCAAACTTTTTTGGTACATGGTTAGTATGGATGGTGCAGCCATTGCAACCGGCACTCCTTTTACCAGCTCGATAATGTACTTTGCATAAATGCCTGCATGGTCGGAGGTACCTCTTGCAGCGATGTATACGGAACCGATGCCCTTTGCATCCAAAAGCCTTACGATTTCCGCAATTGTGCTTTTATTTTTTTCAAGACAGGTTCTGAGCACCTCAGGCTGCTCATAAATTTCTTTCCACATTAAAGTCATTATACATCCCTCACCTATTCGAATTTCGGTATATATGTATAGTTGTATATACCAGTTATATTCTTATATTATCACTTTATCTTATGTGAATCAATAGGAATTTCCTACTTATACAAAAATTCGAACATTATAAAGATACATGTCTGAACGATACAAGGATTTTTCATACCATAGCTTCATATCACTGGAGGTATAGACAACTCCGGTAACTCCAAGTACCGGCACCGACGTGCCAATGTCAAGGAGCGCTCGATCCTCCTTTGAAGGCTTTACGGCCTCAATCATGTTATCTACGTAATGGATGGAATAGGAATATTCCTTTTTCATGATGCTGTACAGTGATTCCGTTAGATCATATCGATCCAAGCCATGGCAATATTTTTCGGGAAGAAATACTTCCTCGATGGCAATAGGCGCCGCATCGGCCAGCCTCAGCCTTTTTATATTGTAAACCAACTCACCGGTTTCTATTCCCAAGCTTGTGGCAACCTCTGCATTGACTCCTGTCTTGACGAAATTCAGAATTTTAGTGGAAGGTACCATGCCTTTGCTTCTAACGGTATCTGAAAAACTGGATATATTACGCTGCTGAATTCTACTCTTTGAAACAAAGGTCCCCTTCCCTTTTTCTCTGTAAAGAACACCTTCCGAAACCAGTTGGTTTAATGCTTGACGCACGGTCATCCGGCTGATGCCCAGCGTTTCACTGAGTTCTCTTTCCGAATGGATGGGGTTCTCGGCTGTAAATTCTCCATTCTCTATTTTTTGCAGTATTATATTCTTTAACTGATAATACACCGGTATCGGGCTGTTTTTATTTATATGCATAACTTCACCTTACTCATCGCTATCACACAATAGACCTGGATTTTGCAGGCTCTACGTGTGCTATCCGTATATTTTGTTCCATTTATTAGATTCTAATTCAGCGGACTGCAAAAGTCAACAATTCCAATGAGAACAAAATGCTAATATATCTTGTTCTTTGCCAGGGAAAACTACTTTTCCCTTTGACGGATGCATTCGCATCCTGAGCACCCCCGTCCAAACCGGCGAAGAGAGTCCTCTTTGCACACTCCATGCATAGGAAATTCGGAACCATAATTGCCTGTACATGTACAAAACCCACAGCACTTGTTACAATGCTGCGGGTTTTTTGCATTCCTATTTAATCCTCAAAACCATTGGGATGGTTTTTATGCCAGTTCCAAGCAGTTTCCAGTATCGTCCTGAGGTTGTTGTACTTAGGCTGCCAATTGAGTTCTTTCTGGATCTTTTCGGAAGATGCAATGAGGATGGCAGGGTCTCCAGGCCTTCTATCAGCTATAACCGCTTTTATTTTCTCGCCTGTCACTTCTCTTGCTATTTCAATAACTTCCTTAACGGAAAAACCCGTACCGTTCCCAAGATTGTAAATTGCACTGTTCCCCCCATTTCGCAACTTCTTCAACGCCAGAATATGCGCCTGCGCCAGGTCTGTTACGTGGATGTAGTCCCGGATACAGGAGCCATCCGGAGTCTCATAGTCGTCTCCGAAGATGCTGATGGCTTCCCTTTTTCCCAGTGCAACCTGAAGAATAATTGGGATCAGGTGGCTTTCCGGAGTATGATCTTCCCCGATTTTTCCGCTGATATGAGCTCCGGCTGCGTTAAAGTACCGCAGACTGACGGATTTGATGCCATAAGCATTATCTGCCCATTTCAGTGCCTTTTCCACTGCCAGCTTTGTTTCGCCGTAGGGATTGGTAGGGTTATTTTTATCCGATTCCAAGATGGGTATGCTTTCAGGTTCACCATACGTCGCGGCCGTGGAGGAAAACACAATTTTATTCACTCCATGTTCCTTCATTTTAGAAAGAAGCTTTAACGTCGATACTACGTTATTGTTATAGTATTTCAGCGGTTCTACAACACTTTCGCCCACCAGTGAATCGGCAGCGAAGTGTATGACTGCTTCAATATCATTTTCCGTGAAAACCTTATCCAGAAATGCATCATCCCGCAAGTCCCCTTCGTAAAATTTACCACCCAGGATGGCTCCTTTGTGTCCCTTCTGAAGGTTATCGACAATAACCACTTCCTCGTTTTGATCCAAAAGCTCTACAGCCGTATGGCTGCCTATATAACCGGCTCCTCCGGTAACTAAAATCGCCATATGAATACCTCCGCTTCTACTAATTGAAAATGACTTGCAAAACAAATCTCAAAGCTAATTCTCCATTTTCAATTCTCAATTTTCAATTACCTAATTTCCCTTCCTCCATCGCCGACTTCCGAAACATAGAAGGAAGCTTTCAGTCCTACCTTATTATAATAGTTATCGCCCACTTGTTCAATAAATTTATCCACTGCATCTTCCCGCACAATGCTGACTGTACACCCTCCGAAACCGGCCCCGGTCATTCTGGAACCCAGAACACCTTCAATCTTCAGTGCTTCTTCCACTAGAGTATCAAGCTCAATGCCTGTTACTTCGTACAAGTCCCTCAGCGAATTGTGTGATCCGATCATCAGCTTTCCGAATTCTATGATATTATCTGCAGTAAGTGCATCAATGGATCGCAGCACTCTGTCACATTCAGAGATAACATGTTCCACTCTTTTTCGGATCACTTCATCCTTTATAAGGTGTTGATTCCGCTGAAACTGCTCGTAGCTGATAACTCCCAGACAGGTAGCTTCAGGTATGGCAGTTTTAAGTATTTCAAGGCCTGCTTCGCACTCGCTCCTTCTTTCGTTGTATTTCGAATGAGCCAGGCTGCGTTTTTTGTTTGTATTTGCAATTACGATCTTATGTCCTTTTATATTCAGCGGTACGTGTTTATAGCTCAAATCCTTGCAATCGAGGAAAATGGCATGATTCGCCTTACCCATGGCAGATGCGAACTGGTCCATGATGCCGCAGTTAACGCCTACATAGTTATTTTCCGCCTTCTGGCCGATTTTGGCCATTTCCACCATATCGATTTCCTTGTGGATGCCTTTCGCTTCATTCCCCAGTGTTGCCAGTGTCAATCCTGTTGCTACTTCGATAGCCGCAGAAGAGGACAACCCGCCGCCATGAGGTACCGTATCATCATAGAGCATGTCACAGCCAATGAGGGTATATCCTGCCTTTTGCAGTTCATCCGCAACACCCAGCTGGTAGTTGCCCCATTCCAGGCCTTTGTATTTTTCCAGTTCATCCAGGGAAGCACTGACTCTGCAGTCCAGGTCTGTAGCAGCCAGGTTTATGACTCTGTCCGCCCTTGGTCTCACTACGATGGTCGTTCGCATGGTGAGGGCTGCCGGAAAAACAAACCCACCATTATAATCCGTATGTTCTCCGATGAGGTTTACCCTACCCGGTGATGCAAACACCCGCAGGTCCTCCTCACTCCCTCCGTAAATCTCAATGAACTTCTTTTTAATCTCCATAACTTCCATAAACTCAACCTCCTTAAAATCTTATTTATTTCTGTCTTTCTCCATAAAACGTTTATATGCCTGCCGCAGTTCTTCTGCTTTTTCTTCCGGTGCCGTAGGATTGCAATGAGCCCATGCTCCTGTTTCACTGGAAGCGTTAAATTTCTGTTTTTCCGCCGAACGCATCGGTGGGAAGAACTCAATGTGGAAGTGGTAGTACTCACTGTGGTCCCCGCTATTTACAGGGTCCTGGTGCATGCACATCATATAGGGAAAGTGATATCCGAAAAGTGAATCCAGTGTACCTGTGGCTTCACGAACTGCCTTTGCAAGGTTATATTTCTGGGATTCCGTAAACTGCGCCAGATTCTGCATGTGGTTTTTGCTGGCGATGTACATTCCATACGGATACTCGGAGAAGAAAGGCAGGAAAACAATAAAATCATCGTTCTCAAAAATGATCCTTTGTCCGAAGGCCACCTCGTCCTTTAGCATGTCACAAATCAAACATCTTTTTTTCTCTTCAAAGTACTCCTTACAGGATTCCAGCTCCAACTGCAGCTTTTTAGGAACAAAGGAGTAGCCATAGATCTGTCCGTGGGGATGCGGCATGGTTACGCCCACTACTTCTCCCCTGTTTTCAAAGATAAATATATATTTGATGTTTTCGTCCTTTTTGATTTCGTTATACCGTTCCACCCAAAGGTCTACTACTTTTTTCACATGATCGGTGGAAAGTTCCGGTAAAGTGATGGTGTGCTCCGGAGAATATAAAATCACTTCACATTTTCCATAGGCTTCTTTTGTTTTGTAGATTTCCGTCGCTACATCGTCCGGTACGGGTGGATTCTGAGAAAGCGCGGGGAAGTCGTTATCATATTTAAAAACATCATACTGTTCCGGTACCTTTCCTGATCCCGGACAGAAAGGACACCAGTCTTTGGGCATTTGTGGCCGGTTCTGTCTGTGGGAAGCTATCATAACCCAGTCTTTTGTCAATGGATGCCAACGTAATTCTGCCATAAAAAATATCTCCTCTCATTTGTGTGAATGGTTCCATGTCGTATCTCTTTAACTTAATTATAAGGCATAGGTTTGTAAAGTAAATAGAAATATGTTATTATTATATGGTATAATGTTGTATATATTTATTGTAGCTTTTTTATGTGAGGTGCTATATGTTAGAGAAGATTTATATTAACAAACCGGATCATACGGATCTAAACATGTATCGATGTGGTATTGAAGATTGTGTTTCCGGGCATTCCTGGGGACCGGCACTGCGGGATCATTATATCATTCACTATATCACCAGCGGGAAAGGTACCTATCATATCGGCAGCAACACATACAAACTTGAAAAAGGTTCCGGCTTTCTGATTCCTCCCAATACCGTCATATCGTACCAGGCTGATTTGGAGGAGCCCTGGAGCTATTGCTGGGTTGGCTTCCATGGCCTGAAGGCGGAAAATTACCTGAAACGGGCGAACCTTTCCGCAGATAACCCCATTTTCAGCTTTGATAGGGATGACTCACTTAAAACATGCATTAATGAAATGATCGATACGAAAAAGCTTGCAAAAAGCAGCGATATAAAACTATTGGGTCTTCTTTATGTTTTCCTGTCACTTTTGGTGGAGGCCTCTGAAGCGAATAAGCACTTTGAAAATCCGGAAGACCGCAAGGAACAATATGTAAAAAAGGCCATCGACTTTATTAAAATGAATTATTCTCAAAGGATAACCGTCCAGGAGATTGCGTCCAGCGTAGGTATTGACCGGAGTTACCTCTTCTCTCTGTTCAAGGAATACCTGAACACATCTCCCCAGGACTTTCTCATTAACTTCAGAATCGGCAAAGCCTGTGAACTCATGGGAAACAATGCCCTCAGCATTGGGGATATCTCCCGTTCCATCGGCTACGAAGACCAGCTGCTGTTTTCAAAGACTTTCAAGAAGTTAAAGGGAGCCTCTCCGAAGGAATTCAGGAAAGAGCGGCACTGATGCATAGAACAAAGGTGGCTTTGCCACTTTTGTTTGCGCATGTGCCTTTCCCAAGCATGAGGAAAAGCTGGCACGCGCATAAATTCAACCTCTTTTTATTGTCTAGGGAAGAGAACTTCCCTAGTAGAGTAGGTCAGAAGGAAATTAAATAGCTTTTCCCTCTTTCCCCTTCATCAAACCGTGCATGCGATTTTCCCGCACACGGCTTT
>ENA-OFCE01000021-OFCE01000021.1-metagenomes-genome-assembly--contig:-NODE-21-length-133555-cov-7.111139_pt1 | contig 133555 bp, 111 predicted proteins | sample MGYA00153388_OFCE01 | MGnify analysis MGYA00153388
CCATTACTAGTGCCAGAATTTTACCAAATGATTTCTTCCTTAAAGTATGCATTTAGTTTACCTCCGTAATATATTTTTTCTATAAAGCAATATATTTACATATTAAATACTTTTGTCATTGAAATAAATCAATAAATGCAACATTTTGGTTTAAAATTAAAACTTTTTTTTAAAATACAATGTACGGAAGAAATGGTTCATGGTTTCATAGAGCCTTGGATTCAAAGCAAGGTCGCGTATAATGGAAGTTGTTCCAAGCTTATCGGAACGGGTCATAAGACCAACAATGATTACGACAAACCATTGAAATGCGGATTGTCTGGAAAAACAGGATTTAAAGGTATTCAAAATTTTCTCAATATATTCAAGCTAGCTCTGAAAGGTAAATCTTTTTTCGCATAAAATATAAGAAAAAAAGCCCTTGTATCCGAAAAAAAGAAAAAAGCTGATATAATTAAAGAAGAACTTTTTCGCAGAGGAGGACGCAAATGACAAGGGCAGAGAAAAGAGAAATCAAAAGAAGAATAAACAATGAAATCAAGGAGTTTTTAAAGATACAGGCACATTACTTTCGGGATTTAATACAGGATATAAAAAAGATAATGGACGGCAGGAATCAGAGCTACATCACATATGAAATCGAGGTTATCGTATATATGATGATACTGAAAAATGTATGTTCCATCGTGTCCATGCAGGAAATGAATGATGTATTTAATGAAGATGACTGTGTGAAAAACATCTATAAAATCCTCGGACTTGAAGAGAGGGATTACCTGCCCCATTATGTAACGGTAAATGAATGCCTAAGCAAGCTGGATAATGAAGAACTGGAAAAGATAAGGAAAAAAATGATATATGAAATGATAAGAAAGAAGAGTTTTGACTATGCCAGATTCTTGGGGAAGTACTGGCTGGTCATAGTGGATGCAACACAGTTGTTCAGCTTTAAAGAAAGACATTGTGACCAATGCCTGACAAAAACATTCCACAAAGGGACGGATAAAGAGCATACGATGTATTACCACCAGGTACTGGAGGCAAAAATCGTGTTTGGCGACAGCATGGTGTTTAGCATAGCAACAGAATTCATTGAAAATGAGGAAGAAGATGTGAAAAAACAGGATTGTGAGGTGGAAATCTTTCAAGAGGCTGTCAAAGACCCTGAAAAAGATGTTTCCAAGGCTTCCGATATGCATTCTTGGCGATAGCCTGTATGCCTGTGGACCAGTGTTTGACATCTGCAAGAAGAACAAGTGGGAATTCCTAATACGCTATAAGAACGGGAGCATACCGTCCTTAGCGAAAGAATATAGAGAAATCAGCGAAATGGGCGAAAACGAGGAAGAAACAGTAGAAATAGAGCAGATATATAGAAGGAAGCCCAAAGTAAAGGCAGTGCATAAGATGAAGTGGGTGAACCATCTGGATTACCAGGGGCATGAAGTGGCAGTCATGGAGCTTGAAATTGAAAAGGAACAGAAAAAATGGAAGGAATTTCAATGGGTAACAAGCATGAGAGTGACAAACAGGACGGCGGGAGAGTTTGCAGACACGGGGAGGAAACGCTGGCTGATTGAAAATGAGGGATTCAATATACAGAAGAATTACCGCTATATCATCACACATGCCAACAGCTTGGACTACAATGCAATGAAGAACCACTACCTGCTGACCCAGTTGGCAGACATACTGCTACAGCTGTACGAGAATGGGGTAAAAGAGATAAAGCTAATCAAAAGGACCATCGAAAAAATTTCGGAAGGACTGTTGGAGAGCATACAGAAACAGCCATTAACAGAAGCAGATTTCATATATGAGAAGATGCAGGTAAGGAAACAGGAATAAATAAGAAGACAGTGCAAGGGGGCTGATGTCTATAAGGATATAGTGCAAAAAATAAATATCCACAATTTAGCAAGCACAGGGGTATCCTACCCTTCCAATGTGGATAACTTTTAGATTCCTATAGATTTCTGTGAACAACTATAAAAATTTAAGCTCTAACATAAATAGCTTCAAAAACTCTAAAGAAATGTTTTTTTACCTTTCAGAGCTGCTTTGGATGGGAGATTATTGACATACGCTACGGCGGGCTGTTAGCCAGAATAGATTCCGCTATTTCACGGCTGTTGGACTATGTTGCAGGGAAAGTAAGCATTCTTGAAGAGCTGGAAGAGGAAAGATTGAATTACTTCGGAGCATATAATGCGGAAGAACGACCAGGGAGGTGCAACCGGTACAGCAGAATTATCAGTGCAAGTCCATTGGGATAGAATGTTAAATCCGGCATGGTTAGGTTTTGCTGGCTTTTTACTGTACGCCGGATGTAAAACATTGAAATTGGCAATCCATGGCGCTGCCGGGAAATTTCCCTCCTTACAGGATATGTTCAGGTTGGCTGACCGTGAAAAACTATTAAAAGCAAAAAGGCGATTGGTAAAACCAGTCGTCTTTTTTATATGGGAGGGTAAGCTTCCCCGGCTGGCTTTGAATAAGCGGAGAGATTTATATTGAATATGTATAAATATGCATATATAATTATTATTATACATCAAAAGGAAGAGTGAGGTAAAACCATGGAACAATTTGATAAGGTTATAGTGCTTAAAAAAGCAAATATTTACTTTGATGGGAAGGTAACCAGCAGAACTGTTTTGTTTGAGAATGGTGAAAAGAAAACACTAGGGATTATGCTGCCGGGTGAATATGAATTTGGTACTGCAGACAAGGAACTGATGGAGATTATCCAGGGAGCTCTCGACATAAAACTTCCAGGCAGTGATCAATGGAGTACATTCACAGGTGGGGAATTCTTTGAGGTTCCAGCAAACTCAAGTTTCAAGCTCATTATAAAAGAAACAACAGACTACTGCTGTTCCTATATAAAGGAATAGAATTTTTATAAACAGCTGGTTGCTTTGTACATAAAGTGCATCTGCCAAGAGGGCAGGTGCTTTTTCTTTTACAGCTTTGATGATCAGTTCTTCTGGCTTCCTGTTTCCCTGGGTAATTATACCCGCAAAACCCTTTTTCACTCAAAGAAAAATTAATTACAAAAATAGGTATAAAACTATTGTAAAGAAATTTAATTCGTAGTAAAATGATAGAAATAGTTGGAATTAGTTGTGCAATGCCTACATATACCTTTGTAGAGGCATTCAATAACAATGAGGGGTGATGGTATGGGGATTGTAATTGTAGGCGGAGATTACTTTGAAACGATAAATTGTAATCTCTGTAAGAACGGCTTTTGCATAATTAAACATATAAGTGGAAGAAAAAATAGTCACAAGTCCGTTGAAATACCGAAAAATGCTGATGTAGTGTTAGTATTTACGGATTATGTAAGTCATAACTTATGTGAGCATATAAAAAAGGAATCCAAAAGACTGGGGATAAGGGCAGTATACTGTAAAAGAGCCTGGTCCCATGTTGCAGCCTCATTATGCGGCTAAAAATTGCACACTTCAAGGATTTGGATGGCATGTCTGATTCCATAACCAGTTGATTAGCAGTAGAGCCGGGAATTGAATTCCCGGCTCTACGTTTTTATACGTCATTATGCTTTTTGGAGTGTTTTTTGTTGTCGGGTTGGCTATCCTTTGGCATAGGGTTCTCTCCTTACAACAGCAGTGTTTTCTCTGAACAGCGTTCCTAATGCTTATGACAGTTTGAAGGTTTGCTTTCTTCCTGGGCAGGATTCGGGATTTGGCCGCTGCTTGATTTAACTCTCGCTTTTCTTTGCTCCGGTTGCTTTTTCTTTGCCATCGCTACATACCTCCAATTAATTGTTGCAGTATTATTTTGCCGTAGAAACAAAAAAATACTCCCGCCAGGCAGTAATTAGCAGTTGCATGCAAAAATATGCCGATGATTTTCAGACTCCCTTTATTGTAAAGTAAAGGGATGTTCTGATATAATGATCTAAAAAAATAATTTATAAAGCTTGACCGTATTTATTATAGATTTTGTAAGTCTGTAATTGGAGGGCATATGAAGTTTTTTAAAAAATTAACCATAACAACACAGCTTGTTATCAATGCCTTATTAACCTTACTGGCTGTCATTGCTATCTTTTCCCTAGCATACTATAAGACTTCAGAAATTCTCATGGATAAAAACAAAAATTATACTTCAGAGATCACGTCCAATATACAGCATAACATAACCATTTACTATAAGGAAATAAAAAGTATTCTGCAAAATATAGGGTATGACTCCAATACGCAGAAGATCTTTTCCAGTGATAACCTAATGGACTCCTATTCCGCGGGAGAAGAATTAAAGATATTAACCATTAACATGGTTAACATAAAAAAAGACATCTTTGATATTGCCATCATCGGGGAAAACGGAAAATATTTTACCATGAGCGGGGAATATGAACCTGTAAAAAAGCTAATGGCATCGATACCGGCGGATGGAAAAATATATAATACAGGGTTTGAAAAGCTCGAAAGACTAAATCAGGCAGATCGGATCTTCTTCCTGTATGGGATGCATTTTTACTCTGCCTATGATTCCGGCTCCTACGCGAAAAGGCTGGGCTTTAGTGCCATACTGGTGGATTTGCAGCCCTTGTTCCAGGAAATCGATAAAGTGTCCAGCAATACGGAAATAAAATATTATCTTATGGATAAGAAAGAGGACTTGTATTCACCCAATGACCCCCTCAAAATCAACAACAATAAGGAAGCAATCCGGGAAATCATAAAAAATTCAAACCTGGAACCCCTAAACCAGCAGGTCGTTGAAATCAATGGAGCGAAAAATATTATGATGGTGAGGGATATCCCGGAAATCGAAGGTAAAATAGTAAGCTTTGTACCTGAAAAGGAACTTTTTTCTGAAATCGTAGAGGCCAGAAAGATTATTCTTGTTATTTTCCTTATAGCCGTACTCTTGCTGTCCATACTTTTCTTTTTTATCACCTATAATATTACACAGCCGATAAAGAAATTGATTTTCTTCATGAATCATTTAAAATCCGGAAGCATAAAGGATCTGAAAAAGAAAGTCCAATTGGAAGGAAGCTCGGAGATTAACATACTGGAATATGAATTTAACAGCATGATGAAGGAAATCAACGATTTAACCCATCGGCTCTTTGAGACCAGTTCAAAGCTTTATGAGGCCGAAATTGAGAAGGAAAAGGCGAACCTGGCTTTTTTACGAAGTCAAATCAATCCGCATTTTTTATATAATACCCTGGAAGTGATGAAGGGGATTTCCCTGGAAGAAGGGGTGGAAAAACTCTATGAAATGACCAAAGCCCTGGCATTAATATTCCGATACAGTGTAAACGGATCAAGTATTGTAGATTTAGGGGAGGAAATAAAAATTATACAAGCCTATGTCCGGATACATGTCATACGGTTCGGGGACAGGATCGAGGCAAACTATGATTTTCCCGATCCCACCCGGAGTGCCAAGGTTTTTAAAATGATTTTACAGCCACTGGTGGAAAATGCCATATACCATGGACTTGAACCCAAAAGGGGGAAAGGGGCATTATGGATTGGAAGCAAAACCGAAAAGGGAAATCTGTACATCTGGGTAAAGGATGATGGAGTTGGTATGGAAGCGGAGAAGTTAAAGAATATTAAAACCCGCCTTTCGGAATCAAACGGCCGGAATCAGGAAGATTCCAAAGCAGATAGCATAGGAATATATAATGTAAACAATAGAATAAAGCTGACCTACGGAGTGGAGTATGGACTCTGCATTGAAAGTGAAAAGGATAAAGGCACGGAAGTTCGGATAACCATTCCTTTACAGGAGGTATGAAATGTATAAGGTATTTATTGCTGATGATGAGGAATTTGTAGTGAAAAGCCTGATAAAAGGCACTCGATGGGAGAAGTATGGATTCGAGGCTGTTTCAAGTGCCAACGACGGGATTGAAGCCTATGAAACCATATGCAAAACAAAGCCGCATCTTGTGTTCACAGATATACGAATGCCGGGGATGAGTGGACTGGAGTTGATAAAGAATATCCAGAAAGTCCACAAGGATATTTTATTTGTTGTGATCAGTGGATATGCTGAGTTTGCCTATGCGCAAAAGGCCATCGATTATGGCGCCATCGGCTACTGCCTGAAGCCCTTTGATGAGGATGAAATCTGCAGCATACTAAAAAAAGCCAGGAGCATCCTGGATAAGTTGACGAATGATGAACGTGATATGCTATCGCTTTTGGAAGAAGATAATAACGAAGCGGTAGGAAAATTGGATGATTTCCTGAAGGGAAATGGAATTACAGTAGAGAAGGGCATCGTAATAATAGCTTCCATTGGCAGTAAGCAGCTTGTGTTTCCGGAGGGTTTGAAATACGTAAAAATAAAAACCGGCAGCTATAAATACCTGTATATTTTAGAAAACAGTGATCCCGTAGGGATGGGTCAAACCCTATGGGATAAACTGCCTGATGAAATTAAAGGTGTTGGAATCCGTGAGGGGATTTACTCAACGGTACATCTTAGAAAATACGTGGATGAAGCATTTACATCGGCCTACCAGTTTTTTATTACCGGAAAGAGAGACGTATATAGGACCGTCAATATTAATCACCGGTCTATGGAAAGTTTGATTGATAAATTCGAAAACGATATCATCAAAATGGATATCGGCGAAGTCATAAAAGTGTTTGATGCCATCAGCGATACGGCTAAAAATGGAGCCTGCACAATAAAACATGCAGTTAATATCTATAATGTCTATGTAAAGATTTCATCGCGCCTGTTGGGGGAAGAGAGTTATGAGGAGTATGTGTACAGCTTTGAGGACCTATGTTACCTCTTTAAGGATATAAACGCCATGCTGGAGCACATACGGGCTAAAATAACCGGCTTTGTGGGAATTAAGAAAAGCGTGCTGAAAGAGGATGTAAAAAATGAGTACTTTAAAAAAATAATTCAGCACATCAATCAAAATTTTTATAAGGAAATTTCTATTTTGAGCTTGTCACAGGATTTTTCCATAAATCCCAATTATATAAGCCAGCTTTTTAGAAAAGAAGTAGGAATGACATTTACGGATTATATCACAAATTTGCGAATGGATTATGCAAAGGAACTGCTGCATAAAACACAATATTCCCAGGGGGAGATTGCAAGCAAATGTGGGTATACGGACTATTTTTATTTCATAAGGGTATTTAAGAAAATAACCGGATTGACTCCGGGACAGTTCCGTCAAAAGGCTAACCACAAGGTTTAAAGCTGCGATAGGCAGAAAAAGAATGCCTATGGACTTAAATGGGTGAATTATGGATTTAAAATAGAAGGGAAAAGAATGTACTGGTTCCCCTCTATTTTTTTTATGTATTTTTAATATATTTTATAAGTTTAGTTAATGTAAAGGTTAAAAGAAAAATGGTATTATATCCATAATAAGGAAATATATAAACTGTCAACTTACGAAGGGAAGGAGGCGAATTCAGTTCCTGGATTTACACTAAACTATAATTTTATTGAGGGGAGAAGTAGGTATGAGTGTACAAAAGTCTTTTCCAAAACAGTTACCGGAGGGAAGAAAAATCCTGGTTGTTTTTCTTGTCGTGTGCATGGTATTTACCGCAATGCCTCTTGGCATGGGCCTACAGAAGGTTACGGCAGATGCCTATCCGCAGTGGAATGCAACAACTGCCTATCCTACAGGATCTATTGTCGTACATAACCGTGCAACCTGGCAGGCAAAATGGTATAACGTAAATGAAGAACCCATGGAGGTTCAGGGGAATGCGTGGACGTGTATAGTTCCTGCACCTCCCATACCACCGGCGGTTGCAGAGGAGCCGAACGGTTACGATGTACCGGCAGTCCTTTACGATGATTTCAATACCTATGCTACAAGTGACGATCCAGCGTTAAAGGATTTCGGCTACGAAGTCAGTGACCGGACCGGCGGCCCTGGGCCAGGCGGTTGTACCTGGTCGAAAAACAATGTAACCTTTGTTGCGGACCCTGGCAAATCAGGCAACAAATTTCTGCGGCTGACTTCAACGACAAACGGCCAAGGGAATAGCACCGTGCAGGCGGAAATCATGGCTCCGCAGCAGTTCCTATACGGGACCTATGCTGCAAGAATAAAGTTTGCCGATGGACCGGTGTATGGTCCTGACGGAGATCAAATTGTTGAAACCTTCTATACGATTTCCCCGTACACCTTAGCCAATAGTACCGATTACGGCGAAATGGACTTCGAATACCTGGCAAACGGAGGGTGGGGAAAACCCACGAATACCATGTGGACAACTACCTGGGATACTGCAAATGACCGAGTAACGCAATCAAGCAGCAAGAGCTTCGAGGGCTGGCATACCTGTGTAATCCAATGTTCCAGCACCGAAGTGAAATACTACATTGACGGCTATTTATTCGCAACCCATACAGGCAAGTATGTTCCCACGACTCCCATGTTTCTGTCCTTCAACCAATGGTTTATTGATGGAGTATGGGCAGGCGGAAGTGATCCGAGGGCTTATGTAGAGGATATTGACTGGGTTTATTATGCAAAGGACCGGTTGATGGTACCTGCGCAGGCAGAATCCAATGTAAATTACTATCGGAACAATGCAGTACCCAGAAAGGACACCGTGAAGGGATCCGGCAATAATAAAGGCCCGGGTGCGGCAGTGGTGACAGTGGATAATCCCGTCAATGCAGGCAGCTACACAGTCATGGTTACAGTACCCGCAGGAAACGCTGCCACCTCAATGGAGTTGTACCAGGGGAGTACGAAAGTGCTTACTAAACCTGTAACACCCAATTCATCAACAGCCCAGACCTTCACGTATCCAGTAGCAAGCAAGCCCAACGGAATTTACAGCTACAGGGCTGATTTGTCGAACTCGTCCGGGACTACGCAAAGCACCACTACAACTGTACAGGTTACCTCATCCAATAATACACTTATCCCAGCCGCAGTAAGTGTAGACAACCCAAACAACACCGGAAGCTACACAGTCACGGTTACAGTACCTGCCGGCAATACGGCAACCGGTGTGAAGCTGTATGAAACCGCCGGCGGAAGCACTGCGACAGTGCTCAGCAATGCAACGATACCCAACGCCTCGTCGGCGCAGACCTTTACCTATACGGCTGCCAACAAGGCAGCAGGAACCTATTCATACCGGGCTGATGTGGCAGACAGCGGAGGAAATACGGCGCAAAGCAGTACGCTGACAGTGACTGTAAATGCGGGCCCGACATTGAAACCGGCAAATATTGCTGTTGACAATCCGGTCAACACCGGCAGCTACAAAGTCACGGTCACAGTATCCGCCGGAAATACGGCAACCCGTGTAAAACTGTATGAGACCACCGGCAGCAGCACCTTGGCGGTACTTGACAATGCCATTACACCTAATGCAGCTTCAGCACAGACCTTCATTTATACTGCAGCCAACAAGACCGTCGGAACATATAGTTATAGGGCGGAAGTAGCAGATGCCGGTGGTGCTGTGGCTCAAAGCAATACCGTTATAGTGACGGTAACTTCCAGTTCCAATTCCAGTAATGTGGCGGCAGGGAAGAGTATAACCTCCAGCGTCGGACCCATTGCAAACGGGGCGGTAGTGACGGATGGAGACAAGACCACATACAACCTGGCAGGTGCCGGTGAGGGGCTTCAATGGATACAGGTTGACTTGGGCCAGAGCTATTTGATAAACAAAATCAACCAATGGCATTACTTTGGCGATGGTAGAACCTACCACGATGTCATCGTGCGGGTTTCCAACGATCCAGGCTTTACCAGCGGTGTAACAACGGTATTTAATAACGATACCGACAACAGTGCGGGACTGGGAACTGGAACCGATGCGGAATATGCGGAGAGCAGTTCCGGTAAGACGGTGGTATTCAATGCTCTAAATGCCCGGTATGTCAGGCTCTATGTAAATGGCAGTACAATGAATCCCTATAACCATTTTGTCGAGGTAGAGGTGTGGTCGGCAGGAAGCTGACAGAATCTCAGGTAAGGACTCATAAAGTAAGAGTGCCGGAATAATTTACTGATAAAGGAAAACAGGGTGAAGCAGGGAAAGGAGGCGAATGAAAACTGCTTTTATAAGACAAGCACTTTTTCAATTACTTGTTAAAAAAGAAAGGGGTTTTAGCTATGTTAAAAATGAAAAGCAGGGTTTCAGTTTTGAATCGGAATGTCCTGCCGGTTTTTCTCGTACTGTGTTTGCTGGTAACCAGCATGGTTATGTTCTCGGGAGTTGCTTTGGCCGGTCCCACCAATGTGGCAGCGGGCAAAACCATTACAGCCAGTGATACCATCTAGGGAACTGCCGCCTTTGCAACAGACGGAGACAAAAACACAAACAATTACATCGGAGTAACAGAGAACCTACAGTGGATTCAGATTGACCTGGGCCAAAGCTATAACATCAATCAGATCAATCTATGGCACTATTTTGGGGATGGAAGGACCTATCATGATGTAATCGTAAGAGTGTCCAACAGTTCCACTTTCAGCAGCGGAGTTACCACCGTATTTAACAATGATACAAACAATAGTGCAGGCTTTGGTGCAGGGGCAAATGCCGAATATGCGGAGACTGCTCAGGGTAAAACCATTACCTTCAACACAGTCAGTGCAAGATATGTACGGCTCTATACAAACGGAAGTACTGCCAACATATACAACCATTATGTAGAAGTGGAAGTGTATGGCGCCACCTCTGCAACACCGACCCCAACACCAACAACAACGCCACCTCCTTCCTCGGGAAAGGTAATGTTTGACGATTTTAACTACACAAGCCCCTGGGATAACAACCTCAGCTCCCATGGATGGTCTGTAAAGACGGGAATCGCAGGTCCCGGGCCCAGCGGCTGCTCCTGGTCGGCAAACAATGTTTCCTTTATCGCGGATCCGCAGAATTCCAGTAACAAGCTAATGCGATTGACGGCAAGCACCGATGGCACCGCTTCAGGCACAAGCCAGGCGGAGGTCTTGACATCCTCCATGAAATATTTCAGCGGAACTTATGCGGCAAGAGTAAGATTCACGGATACACCGACTTCCGGAGCAGACGGTGCTGCCATCAATGAAACCTTCTTCACCATATCGCCCCTGGACTACGATAATGACCCCAACTATAGTGAACTGGATTTTGAATACCTGGCAAATGGCGGCTGGGGGATTACGGGTCCGACCATGTGGAACACGTCATGGTATACCTACAGCAACAACCCGTGGAGTAAGGATAATGTATACCAATCCTTTAATTCCAGCCACAGTGGATGGCATACCCTGGTGATTACCGTTGCAAACGGAGAAATTAAGTATTATATTGATGGAACATTAAAGACGACACACAACGGTAAATACTATCCCAGAAAAAATATGGCCATCGACTTTAATTTATGGTTCCTGGCTGAAGGTCCTCTGACTCCCAGTACCTATGTAGAGGATATCGACTGGGTATACCACGCGAAGGATACGGTACTTACACCTGCACAGGTAAATACAGCGATACAAAACTTCAGGTCCCAGGGTACTACATTCACGGATACGGTGAACTGATTTCTGAGCGGAAAAGAGGATAGCCAATGAACGTATAGGAAAAAGACAGGGGAGGCGGATGCTATCTGCTTCCCCTGTCCTTTTAGAATAATAAATTGTTCTCATCGTGTATGAACCCCGAATTTTTTAGAGTAGGCAGGCGTAGTAGTCCCCTATGATAAAACCATCGTTACGAAAATGGACGGATGTTAGAAGGAGGATATGCCGCAGGCTTCCAAACTAATTATTATACATATTTTTTATAAGATATGTTTATTGTTCACAGCGGCCTTCCCTGCTAAAATTAATTTGGAAATGCAAGCAAACCGGCATTGAACAAGGAAGGCAGTAAAGTCACTCCAGGAGAAGAATCAGGGGCTAAGGAAAGGAATCTATAATATTTGCTGACTTGGGAGGAAGTAAATGGGCTCAAAAAAATCGTTACGGCAGGCTAGAGAGATATCCCTAATAAAATCAATTCTGTTTTACAAATATTTTTATATCATGCTGATTCCGGTCATTGTATGGTATGCTGTTTTTGCGTACGCTCCAATGTATGGAATCACCCTTGCTTTTAAAACCTTTCATTATGGGAAGGGAATTCTGGGAAGTCCGTGGATAGGCTTGCAGCATTTTCAAGAGTTGCTGCTGGACCGGGATTTCTGGTCTGCATTTAGAAATACGGTAATTATCAGCCTGGGTAAACTTGTATTTCATTTTCCTACACCCATTCTATTAGCCATTATGCTGAATGAATTCATGTTTGTCCGCGGAAAGAAAATCTTTCAGACGCTATTGACATTTCCCCATTTCATTTCCTGGATTGTTCTTGCAGGCATTATGACAAATATCCTTGGACAGGGAGGCGTTATCAATCAACTGATTTCCGCAATAAGCGGACATTCCGTAGCATTCCTGTCAGACCCTGCAACCTTTCGGCCGGTTCTCTACCTATCACACATATGGAAGGAAATGGGGTGGGATTCCATTATTTATATTGCAGCACTTGCAGGAATTCATCCTGAGCTGTACGAAGCTGCAAAAATAGATGGTGTCAATCGATGGCAGCAAATCAGATATATCAGTTGGCCTGGAATACGGCCCACGGTCGCCATCCTTTTGATTTTGACCGTAGGCCAGATGTTGAATGTAGGGTCCAGCTTCGATCAGATTTTTAACTTGTACAGTTCACCGGTGTATGGAGTTGCCGACACCATCGACACATTCATTTACCGTACAACTTTTACCACTGGTGCAGATTTTGGGTATATGACGGCTGTAGGCTTTTTTAAATCTGCAATCAATATCATCATGATCTACCTGGCCAACGCAATAGTTAAAAAATCAGGTGAACAGGGGCTGTTCTAACGATGAAAACGGATTAAGGGAGATATAAAATGGAAAACATAGAAGGAATTAGCGAAAAAGAAGCGAATATAACAAGTATTCACAAGAACACGTATCGAAGCGCTTCGGCGGCAGATATCTTTTTAGGCATACTACTGACAATAATGGCGGTTATAGCAATGTTCCCGTTTTATAATGTAGTCATCATTTCCTTTGCAAGCGTCAAAGGGTTGGCCCAGCATACCTTATACCTGTTGCCCTATTCCTTTGATCTGACGGCCTACAGCAAGCTGTTTAAGGAAGTTCACTTCTATAGGGCTTTTGGGGTATCGGTTTTTGTAACTGCGTGTGGCGTGCTGCTTAACATGTTCCTTTCCGTAACAGGCGCCTATGCATTGTCAAAAAAGGGCATGCCGGGAAGAAACTTTATCCTCAGTGCCATCCTCTTTACCATGTTCTTCTCCGGAGGATTAATCCCCTACTACCTGGTTGTAAAAGCCGTTGGCCTGGTAAACAACATTTTTGTCATGATTATTCCTACAGGCATTACGACTATGTATCTCATCATCATGAAAAATTATTTTACGACCCTGCCGGCCAGCGTTGAAGAATCCGCAAAGGTGGATGGTGCCAATGATTTATACACACTCGTTAAAATAATTTTACCCATTTCCAAGCCCTTTATTGCCACTTTTGCACTGTTTTATGCCGTTGACCGGTGGAATGAGTGGTATAACGCTTTGATATTTATCAGTGATTCTGCAAAGGTTCCTTTGCAAATCTATTTGCGGGAGCTGCTAATCAACATGAATGTCCAGCTAAGCTCTTCCGCTGCCGCGGTGGTGGAAAGCAAGGCCGGTGTCGGTATACAGGCGACGCAGATGGCTTCCATTGTGATATCTGCCATTCCGATCCTGTGTGTGTATCCGATGCTGCAGAAACACTTCGTAAAGGGCATTATGGTTGGATCCATCAAGGAGTAGTAAAAAAGAAATTTAGTAGTAGCACTGATACTGAAAAATAAAAATTGAAAAATAAAGGAGGAACTTACATGAAGAAAGTTAGACGAATTCTAGCCGTGTTATTGGTGAGTACCCTGGTAGCTGCTGGAATGTCGGCATGCGGAGGGGCAGGTAAAAAGGAGGATAAGGGAACTGCGGACAACGCCGGTACGACAGAACAAACAAAGGTCGAAGATGCAGTAAAGGAAAAGATGGATATATCCGTAGCGCTGTGGGGGATTGACGAAGCCCTTGCCAATGCAGAAAATGACCAGTTTCTTAAGGAAATGTACAAAAAGTTGAACATCACTTTAAAACCGCGCCAGATTACCTGGGATGATTATACCCAGAAGGCGCAGATATGGACTGCTTCAGGGGATATGCCGGATATACTGTCCATTGACGCCGTAGGAACTTCCTACTACAGAAACTGGATCAACCAGGGTGTAATAAAGGCTTTGCCCGGTGACTTGTCTAAATATCCAACCCTGGCCAAGTATATGGATAAGCCGGATATCCAGTCATTAAAGGAGAATGGGAAGCTGTACACCATTCCCCGCAGCTTGTATGATTCCCTGGACTACTGTGCCCATGACAGAAACGTCTTCTATCGCTGGGATCTTGCACAAAAGGCCGGTATAACAAAAGAGCCGGCAACCTGGGATGAATTTAAGGCCATGCTGAAGGCCATCGTTCAGAAAGACCCGGAAGGCAGCAAAATAAGCGGTTTGACCGCAGTCAATGTGAAACAGATCGGTGGGTTCTTCTGGCTGTACAGCAATCCTGCCGCAACCAGCGATGGGAGTGGCAGCGACTTTAAGTGGATAAAAGAGAATGGCAAGTATGTACCGGCCGTATTATCAACGAAGTTAGCACTTCCAGCGCTGCAAAATGTGAGGGATATGTATGAGCAGGGAATGATCGACAAGGATATCGCCCAGATGAAAGGAACCCAGGCCTATGACAAGTTTGTCTCCGGCAAGGCGGCGGCTTTGCTTGAGGTGGGATACGGAAACGTGAATAACCTGTTGAACGAGCGTTGGAAGAAGTTATATCCTGAAAAGCCGATGCTGGATTCCATAAAAAGAACGGACTACTTCCCCTCTACCGATGGAAACCGGTATCACGCTACCTTTAAAACCTATTGGTCTGAAAGTTATTTTGCCAGCAAGCTGGACGATAAGAAAATGGATCGAATCATGCGGCTATATGACTGGATGCTGCAACCGGATACAAAGGAATTTTACCGGTTTGGCGTTAAAGGCGTAGATTATACCAAGAATGGGGATAAGATCGCGAAAATAACCAGCCAGGCGGATTTGGACAAGAAGCAGCCTTCCTCTGCCAACCTGCAATGCCTTGTAGAGTTTGACAACCAGTTCCAGTATGATCCCAACAATTTTACTTTCGATCCTGCAATCCTGAAGGCTGCCCAGGATAATCTGGCCTATGCCAGAAAAGTAACCCGGGAACCCGACTATAAAGTAAAGCTTACCCATGTATCAACACCGACCAAGGATAAGTTCTCCATACTGGATCATGACTTTATGCTTAAAATCATGGCAGGAAAAGAGCCGGTGGATAAAATGTGGAACGACGTACTAAAGGATTACGAAGCAAAAGGCCTGAACAAGATGATTGACGAAGTCAATGCAAAAGCAAAGGAACTGGGTTTGAAGTAAGGCGTAAATAAAACTAAATCATTGATTGTAGAGGAAGGTTTAGGGTCAACACTAAACCTTCTTGTGCAAAATGGCTATAAATACAGGAATAGGGGAGTTCTTTGGAGATGGTTAAATTTGGTACAGGCGGCTGGAGAGCCCTGATTGGGGAAGATTTTACAAAATGCAATGTACAGATTCTCGCCCAGGCCCTTGCAAATTGTATAAAGAGTGAGAAGGCGGAAGAGAAGGGGTTCATCATTGGATATGACAGGCGGTTTTTACCCGATAAAGCGGCAAAATGGGTTGCAGAAGTGATGGCAGGGAACGGTATCAAGGTGTACTTTATTGAAAAGGATGCGCCTACGCCCCTTGTAATGTTCACGGTAAAAACGCTGCAAACGCAGTATGGCATCGCAGTAACTGCCAGTCATAATCCGGCGGATTATAATGGCATAAAGATATTCACCGACGGTGGAAGAGATGCGGATGAGGCTGTAACTACGAAGCTCGAATCCTACATCGACAGGATCCATGGACCGGAGGATATAGCACATATCGATTTCGAGACAGGCGTCAAAAGGAACAGCATACAAGGCATCAATCCCTTCAATGAATACATCGACACCATTCTTGAAATGATCGATACGGAATCCATCAAGAATAGAAAGCTGAAAATACTTTTGGACCCGATGTTCGGCGTATCGAAGACGTCACTTCAAACTATACTGATTACGGCCCGGTGTGAAGTTGATATTATTAATGACAGGCATGATACCTTGTTTGGTGGAAGATTGCCCTCTCCCACCTCCCATACCTTACACCGGCTAAAGGATATGGTGGTTGAAAAAAAGTATGATCTGGGCATCGGGACGGATGGAGATGCGGACCGTTTGGGTATCATCGATGAAAAGGGGAATTTTATTCATCCCAACAGCATCCTCGCCTTGCTTTATTACTATTTACTTAAATACAAAGGCTGGAAGGGCGGCGTCGTGAGAAATGTAGCGACGACCCACCTGCTGGATAAGATTGCACAGGGGTTTGGAGAGGAATGTTACGAAGTACCCGTTGGATTCAAGCATATCAGTTCCATGATGGAAGAAAAAAGTGCCCTGATCGGGGGCGAGAGCAGCGGTGGGCTAACCATACGCGGACATATCAAAGGCAAGGATGGGATCTTTGCTGCAAGCCTTCTTATCGAGTTGGTCAGTGTGACAGGCAAGAGCTTGTCGGAATTGCTGGAGGAAATAGAGAAACAATTCGGATCTTTCTTTATGGTTGAAAACGATTTTACCTTTAAGAGCGCAGAGAAGGAAAGACTGGTCCAGTTGTTATTTAAAGATAAAAAGGTGCCTGGTTTTGAATATCCGGTCCGTCATATCGGCTATAGGGATGGTCTTAAGGTATACTTTGAAAACGGCGGGTGGATCATTGCGAGGTTTTCCGGGACGGAACCCCTTTTACGAATCTTTGCGGAAATGAGCAATGAAAGGGATGCTATCCAGGTAAGCAATGAAATGAAAGATTTTCTTGCCTTATAAGTGCAGAGGAGGCCTATATGGATACGTTAGAGGAGAAAATAGAGCAATTTGCAAAGTGGCATGAAGCGGTAAGGAATCATACAGAGGCGGGAAACAGGAACTCCATGCCGGGGAATGCATACTTTATAGGGGAGAATGATTTACTGACAATTCCCAGGGATGACGGGGATTGCCGGTACCCTTATGGAAAGGACGGCTTTAATTTCTGGGCTTACACATCAGGGTATATGCACTGCAACGAGGGCTTGTTCTCCCTGTTTCTAAGAGCCAACGAAGGACAGGAACCGAAGATTGCTTTTTTTGCAGGATTTCCGGATCAAAAAGGCGGCTATACCCCGGTTCCGTTATTATCGGTGCCTGTACAGGTGCAGGAGGACCCTGGCTGCAAGGAAATCGAACGATATACCGTGTTTTCAAAAAGCTGCGTGTATTATATAACAGAGGCAAAGGGAATACGGTTTGTTATTAGAATTTTTCCCGATAGGGAGAGAAATTTGTTCTTTACGATACAGATTCAAAATCTTGAGACTACTCCGAAGAAATTCTTTATCTCCACATTTTTGAATCCCTTCCTCAGTCATAATCTTACGGAAAACGGAGAGAACCGGTGGTATAGAGAAGTCCGGTACGTAAAAAATACGAAAGAAGATGGAGAATCCGGCGCTTTTGTAATCAAGGTCAATGAAGATATCAGCAGGACGGTCTCCGTGTCCAATATAGGCGTGCTTCTTCGAAACATCGGTCTGTTGAAAAACAGCCGTCTGCTGCAGCAGGAGGCAACGGCATCCCGGTATCAGTATGCAGGCGGAAGCAGGAGCAGCCTTCACTCTCCACAATCCCTTTATACAGGAAGCTTTCGGAAGGAAAAGCATATCTGTGCCTTTACCGAGACTGGGGCAGCAGGCGATATCCTTCATCTGGAGCTGGGAGAAGCCGGAGCCGTACGATATGATATGGTATTCCGCTACAGGGTTCATTGCGTGGATGAAAATTCAGCGGAGGAGCTGTTGAAGGAAAAGGTAGACCCGCAGGAAATCGATAGAAAAGTTTCCGGACTAGAAAAATTGGAAAAGCAAAACAGTCAAGGCTTGCACCTGGAGGTTTTCAATGCAAGGGAAGAAATCGTAAGGGAAAATCTATTTAATTCATTTTTTGAGCACTTAAAAACACAGGTTGAGTTTTGCTCGCTGATTAAAGGATATATTCAACTGTCGGCAGGCTCGCTCATTGGCATACGGGATATATTCCAGGCCTTGGAGGGGCTGCTTTTCTGGAGACCGGAGGCGGCACGCAAAAAAATGCTGGAAGCCTTTGATTATGTATTCCAGGATGGTCGTTGCCCCAGGCAATATTCCCTGCCGGTGAGCGAGGAAGCAGCCCCCGCAATGGATCTGCGCCCCTTTATCGACCAGGGGGTATGGGTTATATCCACCGTGAGTACCTATCTGAAATTTACCGGTGATCCTTCTTTCCTTACGGAGGAATGTGGGTATTATGAGATTGTCGACGAGAAAAAAAGCCTTGTCAGGAAAAGTACGCAAAAGGACACTGTGCTGGAGCATCTTTTCAAGGTGATGGAATATCTCCTTTCCAACCGTGATTGTAACCATACCGGTTGTATACGCGCCTTGTATGGAGACTGGAATGATGCCCTTGACGGTTTGGGTGTAAGTACGGACCCGGAGAAGGAATACGGAACCGGGGTATCTGTGATGGCTTCCCTGCAGGTCTACCAAAACCTTAAGGAAATGATGGAACTACTGGCCTGGCTGGATAAGGAAAAATATGCATCCCGCATAGAATACTACCGGGATGCCAGGGAAGAACTGGGAGACAACTTGCGAAAGTATGCGGTTGTAAGAAATGACAGGGGAGAGGAACGCATCGTTCACGGGTGGGGAGACCAAAGATCCTATATGGTTGGCGGATTTGATGATCCGGACCATGCCTCCAGGATCGGACTCACCTCCAATGCTTTCTGGGTATTGAGCGGGCTCTATGATTCCGATCAAAGCATAGGGAGCACTATCCTTGCGGCATTTGAAAGCCTGGACTCGAAGTACGGCTTTAAAACCTTCGAACCCTATTTTCCCTCCAATACGCCGGGGGTAGGGAGAATACCCAAATTGCCGGCCGGAACGGCTGAGAATGGGGCGGTTTATATACACGCATCCGCTTTTGCCGCCATGGCGCTCTTTCGCATGGGGCATGCAGAAGAGGCCTGGAAACAGCTCTATAAGTTATTCCCTTTTACACATGAGAAAATATCCTGTTCTCCCTACGTCATGCCGAACTCCTATGGATGGAATGAGGAAAAGGGGATAGACGGCGAGTCCATGCTGGACTGGCAGACGGGGAGTTCCAATGTAGTGCTGAAGACCTTTATCCGGTATGTGGTCGGACTGGAGCCGGAATTTGAGGGCGTTTGGCTGCAGCCAGCAAACTGGATTCCCTTTGAAGGTTTTTCCTTTTGCATTGGGATAAAGGGGTGCAAATTACGCATAGCCTATAGGAATTCCGGCAATGGAAGCAGAAGATATACTGTTAACGGGGAAGAAAGAAGAGGAATCTACAGTGAGGTTATGAAAGTGGAAAGGTTATGGATTTCGGAGGATGATTTAAAATGCCCACAGCTTGAAGTAGTAGTAGAAGATTAAAGAGTAAGAACATGTTTTTACACAGCTTATAATGAAAATGCCTACCTGTGCCATGCGGGTAGGCATTTTCATTATAAATTGTAACGCGTATTGTTTTTATGTAAAACAGCCCAATTGTTTCGAAGTTCATTTTATCGTATAATTGTACATTTTTATCGGATTGTTTGGACTGCCTCCGTGAATTATAGTAATAATATAAAATAAATCATTTGGAGGAGAGAATATGAAAAGAATTTTTGCTGCATTATTGGCATCGTGTATGTTGTTCACAACGGCTGCGTGTTCCAGCAATACACCATCAAAATCCGGTTCTGCGGGAGAACCTGCGGCTACGCAAAAACCGGCATCCAAAAACCTCGTGGTATATTGCCCACACCCTGTAGAATTCATAAATCCTATAGTTTCCGAATTTGAGACCAAAACGGGCATCTCTGTCGAAGTTGTAACTGCGGGTACCGGAGAGCTGCTGAAAAGAGTAGAAGCGGAACAGTCCAATCCTTTGGGAGATATCCTGTGGGGCGGGTCCCTCTCCACCAACAGCCCGAAGAAGGATTTGTTTGCAACTTATAAATCCGCCAACGAAGATGCAGTGCTGGACGACTGTAAAAACACCGAAGGCATGCTGACCCGGTTTACCGTAATCCCAAGTGTTATCATGGTTAATAAAAAGCTTATCGGCAACATCAAAATCGAAGGATACGAGGATGTTCTCAATCCTGCATTAAAAGGAAAAATCGCATTTGCCGATCCTGCTAAGTCTTCCTCCTCTTTTGAACACCTCATCAACATGCTCTATGCCATGGGCAGCGGGGACCCGGAAAAGGGATGGGATTATGTAAAAAAATTGACCAAAAACCTGGATGGAAAGCTGCTCAGCGGTTCCTCCGCCGTTTATAAGGGTGTGGCAGACGGTGAATACACAGTAGGCCTTACCTTTGAAGAAGGCGCAGCGAAGTACGTAAAAGACGGGGCACCTGTAGAAGTTATCTACATGAAAGAAGGCGTAATTTCAAAGCCTGACGCTGTTCAGATCATCAAAGGCGCAAAGAACATGGACAATGCGAAAAAGTTCATTGATTTTGTAACAAGCAAGGAAACCCAAACCATGGTGACCAATGAACTCAGCAGACGTTCCGTAAGAAAGGATGTTCCCGCTGGAAAGGGCTTGAAGCCGACAGCGGAAATCAAGCTCATCAAAGACGATGCAAAGGTCGTAGATACAAACAAGCAAGCGTGGTTGGACAAATTCAAGGACATTTACACAAGTAAATAGTCCGAACCAGGATAAAGGATAACTGAGATTCATTATTATCTTATAAGCCCGCGACCCTCAAAAAGTTGTGGGCTTATACTTTAAGGAGGATGTAGCGTGAGTGTTTCAATTGGTGTAGAAAATGTAGTGAAAAAATATGATAAGGTCACAATCATACCGGGTCTGTCGGTGGAAATAAAAAATGGTGAGTTTTTCACACTTCTGGGGCCTTCCGGCTGCGGTAAGACAACGCTTTTGCGAATGATTGCCGGGTTTAATTCCATCGAAGGTGGTATGATCAAATTCGATGATACCGTCATCAATGACATTCCAGCCCACAAAAGAAATATAGGAATGGTTTTTCAGAACTATGCCATTTTCCCGCATCTTACAGTGAAGCAGAATGTTGAATATGGTTTGAAGCTCCGTAAGGTAAAAAAAGAGGAACTGAACAAGAAAGTGGAAAAGATTCTGAAAGTGACGAAAATCGATGAGTACAAGGACCGGCTGCCGGAAAAACTCTCCGGAGGCCAGCAGCAGCGTGTGGCCCTGGCCCGTGCCATCGTCATCCACCCCAGTGTGCTTCTGATGGATGAACCCTTGTCCAACCTGGATGCGAAGCTCAGAATTGAAATGAGGAGCGCCATCCGGGATATTCAAAAAGAGGTAGGCATCACCACGGTATACGTAACCCATGACCAGGAAGAAGCTTTGGCCATATCCGACAGAATCGCGGTAATGAAGGATGGCGTTATCCAGCAGGTAGGAAAGCCCCGTGACATTTATACCCGTCCGGCCAATGTATTTGTTTCCACTTTCATCGGCTTTTCCAATCTGTTAAAGGGAACCATAAAGCTGGAGGGAAAAGATAAGTTTGTAGTGTTTGCCAATGGCTATAAGATTTTGATGAACCACCTGGTGGATGATGTCAAGGACAATCAGAAGGTAGTAATCTCTGTAAGACCGGAGGAGTTATCAGAAGGGGACTCCGGCCTGGAAGTGAAAGTAAAGACCAGTACCTTCCTTGGAAAGCACATCAATTACGAGATCTTGTTTGATGAAAAAATGGTTATGGACCCGCAGTTGGCCAATGAATTTTCTCAGGATCTTGGGTATGCTCAAAAGTTCTATGAAGTGAACGATAAAATATGCCTGGCTGTAAATGTCAATAAAATCAACGTATTTACGGAAGACGGCGAACAAAATCTAGTTAAGGGTGTGAAGAAATATGACTAAATTCAAGGTTAAGTTTGATTTCTGGACCATTATAACCTTATTCATAGCAGTGTTGTTTGCCTTGTTTCTGGTATATCCCTTGTTCTCACTCTTCCTGAGCAGCTTTAAGGACCCTGTATCCGGGGCATTTACCTTTGATAACTTTTTAAAGTTTTTCAGTAAGAAATTTTACTATCAGGGCCTTTTGAACAGTGTCATGGTTACCACCTGCGTAACCATCCTGGCCATACTCATAGGAGCACCGCTGGCCTATCTGATGACAGCCTACAAAATAAAAGGCAAGGGGCTTATTGAGATTCTGGTTATTATTTCGATGCTATCACCACCGTTTATCGGAGCCTATTCCTGGGTACTCTTAAGTGGACGAAGCGGTGTTATCACCAAGTTTTTTGCAAATACCTTCGGAATTACCCTGCCGACCATTTATGGGTTCGGAGGAATCCTTCTGGTATTGACCCTGAAATTATATCCTTTTATCTATCTCTATGTATCCGGCGCACTGAAGAAAATCGACGTATCCCTTAGTGAAGCGGCAGAGAGTTTGGGATGCAACTCCACCAAAAAAGTATTCACCATCATTTTGCCGTTGATTCTGCCAACCTTGATGGCAGGTTCGCTGCTGGTATTTATGAATGCTCTGGCGGATTTCGGTACGCCCATGCTCATTGGTGAGGGATTCAATGTAATGCCTGTAATGATCTACTCCGAATTTATCAGCGAAGTGGGTGGACAGGCGAATTTCGCAGCAGCCATGTCTACCATCATGGTATTTATCACGGCGTTGCTCTTCATCGGACAGAAGTATGTCATCAATAAAAAGTCCTTTACCATGAGTTCCTTGCGGCCCATAAAGGCAAAAGAGTTCAAAGGAGTCAAAGGCGTGCTGACCCATATTGCCATCTACTTTGTGATTTTCCTTTCCATTATACCGCAGTTGACCGTTATCTACACCTCTTTCCTAAAGACCAGGGGAGCCATGTTCGTAGCGGAATTCTCGCTAAAGAGCTATCAGACGGTGTTTCAAAGGCTTGGAAAATCCATCGCCAATACGTACCTGTTTGGCATCATTGCCATTTTGATTATCGTGCTGCTGGGAATGTTCATCGCTTATGTATCGACCCGGAGGAAAAATGCCTTTACCTCTTTAATCGATACCATCACCATGTTCCCGTATATCATACCGGGTTCGGTGCTGGGTATCACACTGCTGCTGGCCTTTAATAAAAAGCCCCTACTGCTCAGTGGAACCTTCGTCATCCTGGTAGTTGCCTTTGTCGTAAGAAGGTTGCCCTATACACTGCGTTCCAGTGCGGCCATCCTGTACCAGATCAGCCCCAGTATGGAGGAAGCCTCTATCAGCCTTGGATGCTCACCGGTGAAAACCTTTTTCAAGGTGACGGCCATCATGATGCTTCCGGGTGTATTTGCAGGGGCTATACTGAGCTGGATTACCGTTATCAATGAGCTGAGTGCATCGGTCATTCTTTATACGGGGAATACCCGGACCATGTCGGTTTCCATTTATACAGAGGTGGTAAGGGCCAGCTATGGAACTGCGGCGGCTTTGTCCACCATATTGACGGTCACCACCATTATTTCACTTTTGATCTTCTTTAAGCTTTCAGGAAGTAAGGAAGTTAGTGTATAATATAATAGGATTATCAGCATAACATCAGCAGGGACGTGACCATGTTCCTGTTGATGTGTTTTTGTTCACATATTGAAGGAAAGCATACAAAGGGAAGGAGACAGGCTAATGCATCGCTACAAGGGTTATTTGACAGTATCCGATCTGGATGGAACCTTAATCAATTCCAACCAGGAGATTTCGCAAAAGAATATTGAAGCCATATCCGGGTATGTAAAAGAGGGAGGCTTGTTTGCCGTAGCTACAGGCAGAACCGAGCTCAATGCGCTGCCCTTTATAGGGAATGTCCCTATTAATTGTCCCTGCATACTCTATAACGGGGCTATGATCTATGATTTTGAAAAACAGCAGGTCGTTCAATGCACCTATTTGGACAGTGCGGAGTTAATGGAAACTTTAAAATACATTCTAGAGGAATTTAAGGATGTGTGCCTGCAGATATTTACGGAAGGCAGAATCTTTATTGTAAGCAGTGAAGAGACCATTGACCCGGTGGTAACCAATGAAAAGCAGCCCTTTGAACTGGCCTCCCTGGATGAGATCCCCAGGGAAAAGTGGATTAAAATTTTGATCAACCATTCCAATGAAACGTTGAAGGTCATCGATCAAGTTCTTCATACCCGGGTCAAGGCGGAAGTATTTGATAGTGTATTTTCTACCTCGATCTATCTTGAAATACTACCCTATGGAGTATCCAAAGGAAGTGCCTTAGCCCACCTGATGGAAATTATGAAAGTGAAGCGGGAAAAAGTAACGGCCATCGGTGACTACTGCAATGATATTGAAATGATACAAGCCGCAGGCTTGGGTGCAGCTACAGCCAATGCCCATGAACTGGCAAAGGAAGCGGCGGATATTGTAACCGTAAGCAATGACGAGCATGCCATTGATTATCTAATCAACATAGAGATTCCCAAATTTGAACAGGCCGGTTTTAAACACCAAGGGAAAACCCTATGGCCTGCCAATGGGGCAAAGGGCAATATAACCCTCTAGCTCTTTGGGAGAAATACCGGGCATAATAAAAAGCAAGCGGCAGCCGCTTGCTTTTTATTATCAGTCTATCCGCCGTTTTTATGAATAATATGGCTGGTGGCTTTTGTAAACTCTGTGGGGGAAGTCTGTGTGTATTTTTTAAATACATTACAAAAGTGTTTGTACTCACTGAATCCGGTCATGTCGGAAATCTCGTATACTCTGTACTTGCCTGTGTTCAAAAGCTCTATGGCCTTTTGTACCCTGTATTTGTTCAGGATGTCTAAAAACGTTTGGGATGTGACATCCCTGAATTTTCTGCTCAAATAACTGGGGCTGATGCCAAGCTGGCTGGCAATGGCTTCGATGCTGATTTTCTTATTATAGTTCACCTTGATTTCCTTTAAAGCTTCATTAACGTAAAAATTAGGCTCTTCACCGGAGAAAATATAGATATCCAGGTCCACCAGATTCATGGAGTTTCCGATTTTTGTCCTGTCCATGATATCTCCGTATATTTTTTGCTGGCGGATCTGACTTTTCACGCTCTCAATAATGTTTACCAGCTTTTCCTCATCCACAGGCTTTAAAAGGTATTCGAAAACCTTCAGGGAAATGGCCTTTTTAGCATACTCGAACTCGGAATAGCTGGTGAGAAGGATACTGTGGAACTTATGGATCTCCAGTGCCTTTTCAAGCATTTCAATTCCATTCATCACCGGCATTTTTATATCGGTAATGACCAGATCCGGTTTCTGCTCTTCAATCAATTTCAACCCTTCAGCTCCGTCGGAGGCGTCACCGACAATGACACAGTCCATGGACAGCCAGTCTACAGTGTGAATAAGGCCTTTGCGGATGATATCCTCATCTTCAACTATGACTATTTTCAGCATGATTTCCCTCCTTTTTATGAATGGGTAAAATAATCTTTACCACGGTACCGCTATCCTTTTGGCTTAATATTTCGATTCCGTATTTTTCACCGTACATCAGTTGGACCCTTCTATGAACATTAAAAAGTCCGATATGGGCACTATTGTTCTTGTTATGGGTAATAATGCTTTTTATCTCGTCCAGCTGCTTCTGTTCCATTCCGACGCCGTCATCATAGATCACGATGATGAGGTTGTCCTCCACAAAGCTTGCCTTGATTTTTACCAATAAGTTTTTCCGGTTCTCAAACCCATACTTGATGGAGTTTTCCAGAAGAGGCTGGATAATGAGCTTGGGCACAATGCATTCGAGGGTGCCCGGTTCCGTAAATACGGTATAGTCGAAGCGATCCCCAAAGCGGTATTTTTGAATCAGCAAATAGTTTTTCGTATATTCCAGATCGTCCGCCAGCGTAACGCTGGAAATGCTATTGTTAATGCTGTACCGCAGCAGCGTGGATAAAGCGACGATGATCTTTCGCACGGAGGGCGGGTCCATGATGGACATATACTTGATGGTTTCCAGTGTATTAAACAGAAAGTGCGGATTAAACTGCGACTCCAACTGCTTTATTTCGGATAAAACACTTTGCCGGGCTTTTTCCTTGTTGGTTTCAATGAGATTTTTGATGTCTGTCAGCATCTGATTGTAGGATTCCGCGATAATTTGAAATTCATCATTGGTATTTATATTGAGCAAAACATCCAGATTGCCGTTTTGGATATTGCCGATGGCCTCGATGATATCGTCGATGACCCGGGTTTTACTGTCTGCGATCTTTTTCGCCGCCCAAAACATGGTGAGGGTTAATGCACCGAAGAGCAGGATCAACAGGAGCCCTACCAGTATAAATATGGAACCGAAGTAGCCGATAGAGGTAAGAGTATAGATACTGGCATTACCGTTGGGAAGCTGTGTTCGAGTCACGTAAAGGCTGTCTTCCGAAGTTTTTATAAAGCCGGATTTGTCCCGGATGGCAGTATCGATCTTCCCGAATTTATTCACCAGAAGTGCATTGGTGCTGGATACCACATAACCGAATTGATCCGTAACCACGACATTGATGGAAAAGTTTTGACTGATAATGCCGGCCAGCGTCGCCTGGTCAAAATCGAAGGTCAAATATCCCAGGATCTTTCCATCCTGGAGAATTGCTTTTCCAACCGTCAGCACCCGTTTATTCGGATCTTCGGAGGGCAGCAGGCCCAGAACCACCTCAGCAGGAGTCTCTTGCATTCTCCTTGTGATTCCCCAGGAAAAACTGCTATCCATTTGTGTATATTGGGACCGCAGTGTGCTGCTGGCAACGACGGGCTCCATGCTTGCATCAAAGACAAAAAAGTTGCATCGAATATCCATGCTGTTTACGAAACTGTAAAATTCTTCGTAAAGTTCTACACTGGCTTTATGGGTCGTAATAGCCTTTATAAGAGTATCCTGTTTTGCCATTTTATCCGCCTTCGCCATGTAGGAAGACACGATGGACTGAATTCTGCCGGATACTTTGGCGTTTGTACTTTTATTTTGGTCCATGACGGTGCTGTACCACAGGGAAAAGGAAATTATATAGCTGAAAAAGGTAATGATGATTACAGGAATGAGGGCATATAAAGTGAAGGTCTTTTTTATATCATCCTTAAAATAATTCAGTTTTCTTGTTTCCATGGATTCCACCATTCTAATATCAAGAATACGGTAAAAAAGCTCTAATGATATTGTACCAAAGCCTTTCACAGCTGTCCAGTTTTTCAGCGCCTTGCCAATGACCAGTTTTTGCATGTAGGTGGTCCCGGTATAAAGTAAAAAAATCTTCGATTCCGTGGAATTGAAGATTTTAGCATTGATTCTATAGTGTTACACTATTTCTTTTCCCAGGCTTTAACATAGGCCAGTTTTTTAACATCCTCCAGGGAAGAAATCTTTTCTCCTTCGTTTACAATAATGTGGTAGGATTTATCGCCGTCTTCGGGTGTAAAGGAGTACAGTTCGATTTTAGTAAAGCTGAGATTTGAGCCGTGCAAACTTTTTATAATGCTATAAGCAGCCCGGGTAAAGTCATCCAGGCTGGCATACTTTTCGGCAATGGATACATCCAGACGAATGGGTTCTGCCGGATTATACTTGTCGGACATTTTATATTTAAAGGGGGGAATTTCAATCTGCGGGTTAAGGTGAAGCTTCTCCGCGGGTATACCGCTGGAGGCACTCACAAGGGTGGCAATAGCGACCCTGAGATGATCTTCCATGGAACCCTTGGTTCGAAAGTGGTAATCATCCTCGATATGTCCTGTGTTTCCATAATAGGTGATATAGGATTTGTACCGGCTGTCTCCCTTCTCGGTTACACGACCGATATAGCCCTGCATTTTGGAGCTATAGGAGATACCCTCCAGGTGCAATACATCCTTATAGTTCTGATCGATATACTTTGTAATTTCGGCCTTTGCCTTAAAATATTCCGCGGGATTTCCATAAGAGGAAGTGTACATCATAACGGCGAAAAACAAAACAGTTATGGCTGAACCTCCCCATAATAACTTTTTGGAAACTGAATTACCCATAAACCTCACTCCTTCTTTAAAAATATACGCTCAACAGCCGTAGCCGCGAAAACTCCGGCTCCAGTGCAGGGAAGAATCAGCAGCAGCATAAATATCCCATAACTCAGGCCCTGGTCCGATAATGCGATAATCAGCGTCGCGCCCACGGCTGAAAGGAGAATTACCAGACTTTCCTTATAAAAAAGCCGTAATACAAGGGGAATTATGATGATGAAGGGGATTACCTTTAAAATGCCTGACGATAACAGGGTAATGCCCACAGCTACAAACATGGCAAACACGATAAAAGTATATTTGATTCTGTCCTGGGCTCGTTTTATTTTGTTTACGAGGGTAACACCCCGGTCCTCCATTTGTTTATCGTCCAGTACAAGTTCAACTTTTATATTCGCTCCCAGGCTGTCCAAATAAACCTTGCACTCGCTGCACTCTTCCAAGTGCTTCTCTACAAGGTCTTTGGTGGTATCGCTGACCAGGGAGTCTACGTAAAGCGGTAGTAAGTCTTTAACCACCTCGCATTGTATTTTATTCATTCTTCAACACCTCCGATAACTTGTGTTTTGCTCTGAAAAATGACACCCTGCAGTAAACTTCGCTCTGCTCTACGATTTTGGCGATTTCAGAAAAGGAAATCTCATTGATGAGCCGCAGAATTACGATCTGGCGCTGGGGCTCCGGAAGTTTTGCTATCTCTGTCAAAGCTTCCGTGTAGCAAAGCTGGATGTATTCATGATGAGAAGCTGCCGGATCATGGGAATCCACCACCTGCTCCATAGGCACTGAAACCGGGTTTTTTCGATAATAGGTATAGTATTCGTTTCGTGCGATCCCCATCAGCCAGGTCTTTACTGAGGAATGTCCCTTGAAGGTTTGCAGCGACCCGATGGCGGTGAGAAACGTGTTTTGCATGATATCCTCCGCTTTATGCGGATTCATGGTAAGGGAGAGAAGATATTTGTAGATATCTTTGGAGTACAGTTCGTATAAGTTTTTTATATCGTCCAAGTTTTCTTCTCTCCTTTGTGTAATTTAAAAATCGGTTTCCTATAATAGTGTCGCAGAGACTGCGTTTCGTTACAAGGGATTTTAAAATTTTTAAAAGTTTTTGTCCTACCCGGCAACTTATGGACAAAAGTAGACATTAGTTTTGTATTCACTACTATAATAGCGAAGATGGAATAAAAATGCAGGAGAATACAGCTTTTGCCTTTATTTCCTCCTGGTAGTGGCCGATAAAGGATGTAGTGCATTTCTATATTAACTAAATAATGAGGTGGAGTCGTGACAAAGAGAATTGCTTTATTTCTAACATTGTTATGTCTGAGCGTATTTCTAGCATTCCCTGTGTATGCTGAAAGCGAGAATGGAAATCCCGTAGAGAGCCCCGAGGTCCGGGTTGTTATTGACGGGAAAGTGGGGACCTATGATGTTTCCCCTATTATGGTTAACGGAAGGGTATTGCTTCCGCTGCGGGCGATTTTTACAAATCTGGGAGTTCCCAATGATGACAGTCATATCCTCTGGAATGGGGAAGAACAAAAAGTCACTGTCTATAAGGATGCCGACAGTATTGCGTTGAAGATTAACAGCAATGCGGCGGTGGTCAATGGAAAGAATGTCACACTGGATGTACCTGCCGTGGTCTACAGGGACAGGACCTATGTTCCGGCGAGGTTCGTATCGCAGAGTCTGGGGAAAAAAGTGGGCTGGGATGATGCATCCAAAAGTGTAATCATAAGTGGAGAGTCAGATTTTAATAATACCAAGGCAATTCTGGAAAAGGCTTTTGCTGCTACAGATAGTGCCCTTCAGCTTCGCAATGAGAGAAATGTTAATGTAAGTATACAGTACAACACGATAAAAAGCGTGAATGAGGCAAACGTCCTTTATCAGATGGATAAAAAGAAACAAATCGTGTCGGGTAAAGTTAAAACCAGTAATAACACCGCAGGACTACAAAGCAGAAAGAGTGAAGCGGAATTATGGTATGAAAAGGGGATTTTATATGCCAGAGATATCAATGAAAGTGAGTGGAGCAGTACGGAGGCAGATGAAGAAATGCGTACCGATGTGTTCAATGCTTACCACCTGCTGACGCAATCCGATGCTTTCTATGGTGGGCTAAAGGTGGTGTCCGGTACCAATTCCAGTGATATTGTGCTTGCAGGCGATATTGTCATGGTGGACACGCTCAGAAACACTCTTCAGAGTATCAATGTAACCGATATGAAAATAAAAGGTGCCAATACCCGTGTCATCATCGACAAGAATACATACCATATCAAGCAGGTTATTGTTAAGTGCGAAGGAACGCTGCTTGTAGCCAAACTTGAAACTACATTCCAGATGGATGCCGTTATCACTAACAGTGATTTTGGCGGCAATTCTCAATTGCTGCGTCCTAAAGAGCTGGATGAACAGATAGCCTCTGCTCCCGGCGATTATGACAAGGGTATGGATCTGTTAAATCAGGAAGATTGGGAAGAAGCCATCGAGTACTTCGATAAAGCAATTGAAGCTGATCCGGAGTCCGCAAAGGCCTATCAGGGAAAAGCCGTTGCCCAGTACAGGCTGGGAGAATACGAGGATTCCAATGAAGCCCTGGATAAAGCCTTGGCATTGGACAACAAAAATACAGATGCATTGATCATGAAGGCTAGAAATCTGGTTATGCTTGGGGAAGAGGACAAGGCACTGGAATTGTGTGAAAAGGCCCTGGCAATAGACAGCAAGAGTGATTTCGCATACAACATCAGGGCTTATGCGCTGCGAAGCCAGGGCAAATACAAAGAGGGTCTGGAGGCTGTCAACAAGTCCATTGAACTGGACCCAAACTATGAGGATGCCTATATCACCAAGGTTTCCCTGCTCTATGCCATGGAAAATTACGAGGAATGTATTATTGCTGCAGGTAAAGCTCAGGAACTGTTTCCGAAAAATGAAGAATTTCCGTGGTATGCAGCGGACTGCTACTATGAGCAGAACAAGTATGAAGAGGCCATCAAACAGTATGAGCAGGTTTTGAAAATCAACCCGGAAAATGATACGGCCTATGCCTACATGGGGCTGCAATATTATTACCTGCAAAACTATGACAAGGCTTTGGAATGTGCGCAAAGCGCTTTGAAGCTCAACAGCTACAATCGGTATGCCGCGCAAGTGAAAAAGATAGCGGAGGAGGCGAAACAGCCTGAAGCACAGAGAGTAGTTAACTTCTTCAAAACAAATTACCTGTATTTCGATAAGGTGAAGGACTTCGATAAAAAATCTGCAGAATTTATGGGGAAACAGAATGTCACGGCAGAGGAGGTTAAAGAGTTTATTGGGTCCTTAAAGCTTAATGATGATGTGTTTACCTATGTTCTCTCGGGACAATACTATGACGAGATGATCAAGGAGGAGAATACCAGCCAGGTTACATCCCGGGCTATGGAGAACAACGGACACTATATTCGGATCAATGCCTTTACTAAAACCGTAGGAACCGATTTCAAGAAAGCCGTTGACGGAATACAGAATCCGGAGAGCAAGACCCTGGTTATCGATTTGAGAGACAACGGAGGAGGACTGGCGGAGCCCTCCAATTACATCCTGGATTTGCTTTTACCGCAATGTGTGACCAGTTACACGGTGGATCGGGATGGTTATATCGACCAGAACTATTCCGATGAAAACCAGATAAAATTTAAAAAAATACTGATTCTGGTTAACGAAAATTCCGCTAGCAGTTCTGAGCTGCTCACCCTGGGATTGAAGAAGTACCTGAATAATGTTGTCATCATCGGGCAGCCGACGGTAGGTAAAGGGGTAGGACAGAACGTTTTTGAGAACAAGGAAAAAAGGTACATGATTTTTCTGGTAAATTTCTACTGGAATGTAAAAGAGCAAAACATTGCCGGCAGCAAAATCACCCCGGATGTTATCCTGCAAGGGACCACCGATGCCGATTTCTTTACTGAGGTCGAAAAGCAGATGGTAAAGTAAATACATACCTTTTTAATTGACAAGGAAGTTTCTTATGGATATAATGTAATACTGTAATCGAGTCAAGCAGACTCTACTCAGGAAGAATCCTGACAGGAAACAGTATTTTACACCGAATATAATAAAAATTAGCCAAGAAGGTTGATGTACCGCTGGAGCGGTGTAGTGACTTTTTTGGCTTTTTTATTGCCAAAAAGCTCATTTAAATCCAATGAATTTCGATGCATATAAAAAACTACGGAGGAAATAGATCATGAGAAGCAAATCGAAAAAAAGGAGTTTGGCATTGGCGGCTGTACTGGCAGTAACTTTCCTGCTGACGGGGTGTTCCACAAAAACCGAAGATACAAAGGGGACGGAGCCGCAGAAAAAAAGTGAAATCGTAATTTCGGTAGGTGCGGAAAGTACAAGCGGCTACGACCCATGTACCGGGAGTTCTACATACCTTTTCTTTAGCGGACTTTTGAGCTTTGACAAGGATTGTAACCTTATAAAGGATCTGGCAGTGGATTACAGCGTAAGTAAGGATGGCCTTACCTATACCTTTACACTGCGGGAAGATGCAAAGTTTAGCGACGGGACACCGGTGAAGGCGCAGGATGTAGTGTTTACCTATAATACCACAAAGAAAAGCGGTTCGGTAGTTGACCTGAATATCATGAAATCCGTGGAGGCCAAAGACGATAAAACCGTCGTTTTCACGCTTGAAAAGCCCTATTCGGTATTTTTAAACATTATTGCGGAAAGAGGAATCGTGCCCGAGCATGCCTATGGCTCCCAGTATAGCCAGAAACCTGTAGGTTCGGGTCCTTTTATCCTCGCCCAGTGGGATAAGGGACAGCAGTTGATTCTTGAACCCAATCCATACTTTTATGGGACAAAGCCTTCCTTTAAAAAAGTGACCATCCTTTTCCTGGATGAAGATGCCGTACTTGCAGCGGCCCAATCGGGACAGCTGGATGTAGCCATGATAAACCCGCAGTTTTCGGACCAAAAGGCTGGAGGAATGAAATTAACTGCATTAAAAACAGTGGATAACAGAGGGATAAATCTGCCGGTTGTCCCTGAATCGAAAACTGCAGAAGGAAAAATTGTGGGGAATGATGTTACCTCTGACCTCGCCGTAAGAAAAGCATTAAATATCGGTATCAGCCGTAAACAGATCATTAAAGATGCATTAAACGGCTATGGAACACCGGCTTATTCGGTCTGCGATACACAGCCCTGGTGGAATGCCGAAACCGTCGTCGAGGACGGAAAAGTCCAGGATGCCCGTAAGATACTGGAAGATGCAGGCTGGAAAGACACCGATGGAGACGGCATCCGTGAAAAAAACGGCAAAAAAGCTGAATTTACCGTATACGGAAGAACCGATGATCTGCAGCGGTACACCCTGGCAGTGGCCCTGGGCGCACAGGCAAAACCTTTGGGCATCAACATTAAAGCGGAAGCAAAGGGATGGACAGAGGCAAAGGCGCTGTCCATGTCGACTCCCACCGTATTTGGATTTGGCAGCTACAGCCCTATACAGATGTACTATTCCTTCCACAGCGACAACATCGGCGTAGGTATTAATAATACAGCGTCCTATAATAATCCGAAGGTGGATGAGTATATAAACAAAGCGCTGCATTCTTCCGACCGGGAAGAATCAATGAAATACTGGAAGCTGGCGCAATGGGATGGGAAAACAGGTTTTGGAGCCAACGGCGACGCCCCCTGGCTGTGGATTGTGAATATTCAGCACCTCTATCTGGTGAACGAGAAGCTGAATATCGGGGAACAGCGCGTACATCCCCATGGACATGGATGGCCTATTGTGCAGAATATAAATGAATGGACATGGAGTGAGTAAAGGATGGACTTATTGGAGAAAGAAGGGAAAAGGGAACGCCAAGCGAAAAATGTTCTGAAATTTATTGGAATGAATCTTCTGAAGGTAGTTATCCTTATGCTGCTTGTCAGTGTAGTGACTTTTACACTCATAAGCCTTTCCGGTATTAATCCTGTGGATGCATACATAGGGGCTGATACGCAAATCAGCCCCCAACAATATGAAAAAATAACCCTTCACTGGGGTTTGGATAAATCACTGGTAGAGCGGTTTGCAAACTGGTTCGCCAATCTCCTGCGCGGTGATTTCGGTACGTCCATGATCTATCGACAGCCTGTAATAAAGGTGATTGGAGAAAAGTTTAAAGCTTCTCTTGCACTGATGGGAACCGCCTGGGTCCTATCCGGAATGCTGGGGTTTGTACTGGGCATTATAGCCGGTGCAAACAAGGGGCGCTGGCCCGATAAGGCCATTAAGGCCTTTTGCCTCGTCATGGTTTCTGCTCCGACCTTTTGGATTGCACTCATTATGATCATGGTCTTTTCCATAGGGTTGGGATGGTTCCCTTTGGGACTTGCGGCACCCATAGGAAAGCTGGCGCAAGAGGTTACGCTGGGTGAAAGAATCCATCATCTGGTATTGCCTGCCTTGACATTAAGCATCACCGGAGTATCCGGTATAGCATTGCACACACGGCAAAAAATGGCGGATGTACTGGAAACTGAATATGTACTGTTTGCGCGGGCCAGAGGAGAAAGCGGCTGGGATATTATCAAAAGGCATGGTATCAGAAATATTATGCTGCCTGCCATTACACTTCAGTTTGCATCACTGAGTGAGCTTTTTGGCGGCTCCGTACTGGCTGAACAGGTTTTTTCCTATCCCGGTCTGGGACAGGCTGCCACCATGGCAGGAACAAGAAGCGATATTCCGCTGTTGTTAGGCATTACACTGTTTAGTGCGCTGTTTGTCTTTACCGGAAATTTCATAGCAGATATTATTTATGGAATTGTATCCCCTGAAATAAGGGAGGGTTCAAAGTATGAATAGAAGTATACAGATTGAAAGCAAAAGATCCCTTTTTTCATTGAATCGACGGGCCAGGACGCTGGCTATGGTAGTGCTTGCGGCAGCTATACTGGCAGGCATTGCCGCAAGCGGAATCCTCATGGATGCAAATGCCTACGGCTCTAATTTTGCAGAAAAAAACCAGGGACCTTCCCTCATGCATTTGTTCGGTACAGATTTTATGGGACGGGATATGCTGGCAAGGACTGTAAAAGGCCTTTCCACCAGTATTGCTATCGGACTTGTGGCAGCTTCCGTGAGTGCGGTAATGGCAGTCCTATTCGGTATTGCAGCAGCTACCCTCGGGAAAAAAGCGGATGCGGTCATATCCATGGGTGTGAACCTCATGATGGGAGTTCCCCATATCATCCTTCTCATGCTGATTTCTTTTGTATGCGGAAAGGGGGTAAAGGGGGTCATCATTGCCGTTGCACTGACCCATTGGCCGAACCTCACCCGGATCATACGCTCAGAAGTGATGCAGGTCCGTTCTTCTCACTATGTGAAGGCATCTGCCAAAATGGGAAAAAGTAGAGGGTGGATTGCAAGAAAACATATCCTTCCCCATTTGGTGCCCCAATTTGTAGTAGGCTTAATCCTACTGTTTCCCCATGCCATCCTGCATGAAGCTGCCATTACTTTTTTAGGCTTTGGACTTCCCCTGCAAATGCCTGCCATCGGTGTGATCCTATCGGAATCCATGAAATATCTCTCCATGGGAATGTGGTGGCTCGCGTTTTTTCCGGGGTTCTCACTGCTGATACTGGTGCTTCTGTTTGATGCCATGGGGGAGAATCTGCGATTGTTGATCGATCCTTATCGGGCGCATGAGTAAAGGAGGGAGGAAAGCCATGGATAAAAAAAATACTCCCGTGCTTGAGATTCAGGATCTGTCCGTAAAGTTCCGGCGGTATGACAAAGGCTTGAAACAGGAGGAACTGGAAGTTATATCGGACTTAAGCGTAACGGTACATTCGGGAGAGATCGTGGCAGTGGTAGGTGCCAGCGGATCGGGTAAAAGCCTGCTGGCCCATGCAGTTTTGGGAATACTGCCCGCCAATGCGGTCACGTCAGGCTCCATCAAGTACTGTGGACAGGAAGTCGATATAAAAAAACAAAAAGAGCTCAGAGGAAAGGAAATTGCCCTTGTTCCTCAATCCGTGACCTATTTGGACCCGCTCATGAAGGTTGGGGAGCAAACCCGGGGAGTTCACGGGTCAAAGGAAGCACAGCGCAAGGTTTTCAAAAAATACGGATTAAAGCCCGAAGCAGAGGAAATGTATCCTTTCCAGCTATCAGGCGGTATGGCAAGACGCGTATTGATTTCCACGGCCGTCATCGGTGAGGCCCGGCTGATTATAGCCGATGAGCCTACACCAGGGCTGCATTCTGCCATAGCAGAAGAAACCATTCGGCATCTCCGTGAACTGGCGGATGAAGGGCGGGCTATTTTGCTCATTACCCATGAATTGGACCTGGCCTTCAAGGTCGCGGATCGAATTGCCGTATTTTATGCGGGAACTACGCTGGAAGTGGCACCCGTAGAGGATTTTATAAAAGGTGGGAATGCGCTCCGCCACCCCTATAGCAGGGCTTTATGGGATGCCCTCCCGCAAAACGGATTTACACCTATTCCGGGATCGCAGCCCTATGCGGGAAAGCTGCCGAAAGGATGCCTTTTTGCGCCGCGCTGCCCTCATCGGACGGATGCATGTGTCAAGACTATGGAAATGAGAGAACTCAGAGGGGGAACTGTGAGGTGTGATCATGCGACTTGAAGCAAGAGAGGTTAGCTTTCGTTATGGAAAGGGCCCATGGATATTAAAAAATCTTAACTTTGCAGTAGAGGAGAATGAACGGGTAGGGCTGGTAGGTCCCAGCGGATACGGGAAAAGCACACTGGCCAAATTACTGGCAGGGTACGAGCAGCCGGTATCCGGTGAAATCCTGCTGGACGGCAAGCCGCTTCCGAAGAAAGGCTATTGCCCCGTACAATTAATTTATCAACATCCGGAAAAGGCTGTAAATCCCAGGTGGAAACTGAAGGATACCCTCTATGAAGGCTGGCAGCCGGAGGAAGCGCTGCTAACGGCCATGGGCATAGAAAAGGAATGGCTGGAACGATGGCCCAATGAGCTTTCCGGAGGAGAACTGCAGCGTTTCTGCGTGGCTAGGTCCCTGGGAGAGAAAACCCGGTTCCTGATTGCCGATGAAATGAGCACCATGCTGGATGTAATTACTCAGGCACAGATTTGGAATTTTATTTTGGAGACAGTAACGGAAAGAAAAATAGGGTTGGTGGCGGTTACGCATAATAAAGCCCTAGCTGAGCGCATTTGTACACGAATTATTGATTTGGAAGAACAAAATCATCTGTAAAGAAGAAAAACTCTTGACAATTTTGGATTACAAATGTAATATTTAGATATACTTACATATGTAATCCAGTAAAAGGAGGTTTTTTATTTTGAAAACAATGCCTCAAATATCCGAAGCAGAATTGGAAGTAATGAAAATACTATGGGAACTGGGTGAAGCTACCAGTGCGCAGATCATCGACCGCCTGACGCAAACCACCGACTGGAAGCCCAAAACCATCCAGACCCTTATTACGCGTCTCGCAGCAAAGGAAGCCATAAAGGCGGAAAAAATCAATAGCAAGGCCTTTCGGTACGTTCCCCAGGTCAGGGAGGAAGAGTATAAATCTTATGCCAACCAATCCTTTCTGCAAAAGTTGTACAACGGTTCGGTGAACTTGATGCTGGCAAGCTTTATCAAGGAACGGAAGCTTTCAAAAGAGGAAATGGAAGAACTTAGAAAACTTCTTGACAGGGAGGAGGAATGAGGATGGCGGAACTATTCAACCTTGTTCTCACTACATCGCTTTATTCAAGTGTTGTTGGAGTGGTGATTCTCCTGGTGAAAGCCCTGTTGAAGAATAGAATAAGTGCCTTTTGGCACTATGCTCTTTGGTTGGTGCTGGTCGTAAAACTTGTGATTCCTTTTGGCCCGGAAAGCATGATCAGCCTATTTAATCGTGTGCCGGTATCCACGGCACAGCTGAAAGTGACGGATATTACTTCCGGAACACAACAGGAGCCCAGAGCAGTCATTCCAGCTGCCGATGTGCCTGAAACTGCTGCACCGCCTGAAATACCGGCAGCCTCAGTAAAAACGGGAATTTCCATAGGGAGCGCACTTCCATATGTTTGGGCTTTGGGGGCCATACTGATGCTGGGGTGGCTGCTTTTTACCCACCATACCTTGTATCGAAAGCTGCGAAGGAATGCCTTGCCGGTTGGGGAAAGAATCACGCTTATTCTTGAGAGCAGCAAAAGGAAGATGGGAATCAAAAGAGATATTGCCCTTACACAGCAGGACATACTGGGCACCCCAGCACTCCTGGGGGTAGTCAAACCCCAAATCTTACTTTCACCCGCAGTTTCCCGTCTCAGTGACAAAGAAATCCAATATATTCTGCTGCACGAGCTTGCCCATTACAAGAGAAAGGATATACTTGTAAATTATCTATTACTGGCCTTTCAAACCGTATACTGGTTTAATCCGATTCTATGGTACTGCTTTAAAAGGATGCGCCACGATATGGAGATGGCTACGGACGAGGCTGTACTGGGAATTTTGGAGAATAAGGAGCATCGAGACTATGGCAGGGCGATTTTGGCGGTACTGGATAGCTTCATTTCTCCTAAACTTGTACCTAAACTCATGGGTATGGTGGATGAAAAGAAGAACATCGAGAAAAGAATTAAACGGATTGCATGCTTTAAAAAGCCGAAGGTGCTTTGGAGTATCGCTGCATTGATGATGGTTCTAGTGATTGGACTGATGTGCCTGACCAGTGCAAACAGTGCAGGTGCAAGAGGAAAAGGGACGGATGGAAACTCCGTGTTGATGGGGGATTATGACGTAGACCGCTTGTTAAACTATAAGTTTCCCTACATCGGAAATGCCAGTAATGTTTCAAACCTGTTGGAGCGATTGCCCTTAGGAGAGTATAAGCAAAAGATATCCCTCAGTACGGAGAGCGAGCCTTTTGGTATAACAGTGTATTACAATCTGGTGACACTCCAAAAGGCGGATATGGATATCATAAATCAGGGCTTTTTGCCGAACTCAGCGATTCTGTTAAGCCTGATAGATAATCTTGATATCATCCGGTATAACATTCAAGAGGGGAACAGCAGCTATACTTACATCTATACAAGAAGCATGCTTCAAAAATATTTTGATAGGGATATAAGAGAGTATGCAAAGGACAAAAAAGACTTTACGGTGTTTTTATCAAAGCTGAAAAGTACTGACTGGATGTCTTCGCCCACAGCTACTTTTTTAGACAGCACAGAGGTTGCCTTGAATGCCATTAAGCAGATAAGAATTGAAATTATCGGCAATGAAGGTTTTAAAAAGTTTCAAACGCAAGATCCCGGTATAATCGCCCAATTTATAAGAGACCTGAATAACGTAAAGCTTTTACCCCTTCCGCAAAGAACCGCCACAAAGAATCTATCCGACGGATTCTATCTGGTTTTAAATACGGGAGAGAAGGACTATTACTTTTATATCGATTACTCTACAGGAATTGTTGCCAGGCACTCACCGGTCATGAGCTCATTCCCGGGAGGAAACTACCGTTTCGAGGATACAAGGAAACTCCGGTCGACGGTGAATTCATTCCTGGAAAACAATGATTTATAAGCAGGAGAGAAAGCAGGAGTGTGTAAATGAAAAATTACATGCGCCTGCTTTTTTTGTAAAAAGTTTTGCAGAGTGTTGGTAAGAGAGATATAATGGGAATAAATGAACAGGAGATAGGTATTACCATCGTTGATTCGGAGAAAGCTATCGAATGCGATGAAGGCCTTGAGCAATGATTGATGTTTGATCCAACTTGAAGCAAAGGTACTAATGGAGGGGAGGCATTTTCCATGATGAAGATGAATAAGGATGATTTTCTAAAAAACAGCGAAGCTGCACTGCGTGAAATGTTTGACATGCTAACGAACCTGCCTGCGCTGGAAATGCAGGAGCTAACAGGAAAAAATACGGCTTTGGTTATAGTGGATATGATTAACGGCTTTGCCAGGGAAGGAGCCTTGAAAAGTCCGAGGGTGGAGGCCCTTATTGCTGAAATTACAAGGCTTTCGCAGATCTGTGATGAACTGGAGATTGCCAAGCTTGCTTTTGCGGATTGTCACACCGAAGCATCTCCGGAGTTTGGCTCCTATCCGGTCCATTGTCTGACCGGAACCTCGGAGGGGCAAATGGTGAAGGAAATCGAAGAGGTGGGGGGCTACAAATTAATCCCCAAAAACTCTACCAACGGTTTTTTAGAGGAGGAATTCCAGACCTGGCTGGGGGAAAACCTGCACATTGACACGTACATTGTGACCGGGGATTGTACCGATATCTGCGTACTGCAATTTGCCACTACATTAAAAACCTGGTTTAACCGGCAGAATAAAAAAGTTCGCATTATCGTTCCCGCCAATATGGTGGATACCTATGATCTGGGAGTACATAACGGGGACTTGATGCACGTCGTGGCGCTTTACATGATGATGGGGAACGGGATCGAAGTTGTAAAGGAAATCAAAGGATAGCCGATCACTTTTAATGGACCGACGAAGGAGGAACGCATATGGGCTTTGAACAAAAAATAAATCTAACCATGCTGATGGATTTCTATGAATTAACCATGGCCAACGGATACTTTCAGGAAGACATGAAAGACAAGATTGCCTACTTCGATATGTTTTTCAGGAAAGTTCCCGATCACGGTGGATTTGCTATCATGGCGGGAGTGGAGCAGCTGATCGAGTACCTGGAGAATCTGAAATTCCACGACGAAGACATTGAATACCTGCGCAGCAAGCAGATGTTTTGCGAGGAATTTCTCCAGTACTTGAAGGACTTTACTTTCAGCTGTGATGTTTGGGCCATTCCCGAAGGTACGCCCATATTCCCGGGAGAACCTATCGTAACAGTGCGGGGACCCGTGATTGAGGCACAGTTCATCGAAACCATGATCCTGCTGACCATCAACCACCAAAGCCTTATTGCTACAAAATCCAACCGGATTGTGCGAGCTGCCCAGGGTAGGCCTGTGATGGAGTTCGGGTCCAGAAGGGCCCAGGGGTATGATGGTGCTATCTACGGTGCAAGGGCTGCCTACATCGGAGGCTGTGCCGGTACTGCCTGTACCATCACCGAGAGAGACTTCGGCATTCCCGCCATGGGTACCATGGCCCATAGTTGGATTCAAATGTTTCCCACTGAACTGGAGGCTTTCCAGGCTTATGCAAGGACCTATCCGGATAACTGTACTCTTCTGGTGGATACCTATAGTGTGCTGAAATCCGGTGTTCCCAATGCCATCAAGGTGTTTAACGAGGAAATCGTACCCAGAGGCTTCCGGCCCAAAGGAATACGGATTGACAGTGGAGATATGACCTACCTGTCCAAAGCAGCCAGGAAAATGCTGGACGAAGCGGGTTTTCAGGATTGTAAGATCGTAGCCTCCAATTCACTGGATGAATATATCATCCGGGACATTCTGATACAGGGGGCCAAGGTGGATTTGTTCGGAGTTGGGGAACGCCTCATCACTTCCAGGTCCGAGCCGGTTTTTGGCGGAGTATACAAGCTGGTGGCCATCGAGGAAAAGGGAGAGGTTTTGCCGAAAATCAAACTCAGCGAGAATGTGGGAAAGATAACCAATCCCGGATTCAAACAGGTGTGGCGGCTCTTCGACAGGGACAGCGGCAAAGCCATTGCCGATGTTATTACCCTGGCGGATGAAAACATCGATGATACCAAGGCCTATGAATTGTTCGATCCTGAATTTACATGGAAGCGGAAGACTGTAACCAATTTCGAGGCGAAAAGACTTCAGGTTAAGGTCTTCGAGCAGGGGAAATGCGTGTATAAAAGCCCGAATCTGAAAGCCATAAAGGATTACTGCGAAGAGCAGGTTGGGGCCTTATGGGAAGAGGTATTGCGTTTTGAAAACCCCCATAACTATTATGTGGATTTATCAAAACCGCTGTGGCAATTAAAAGAAAGAATGTTGACGGATTACTCGGTCAAATAGGAATAGCGTGTCAAGAAAGCATTTATTGTGTGGAAAAAGTTATAATTAAGTGCAGCGAAAATATTATACGGGAAAGATACGGTGTGTGAATGAAAAACAAAGAAGAATTAGTGCAGGCAGGCTACGAACTTTTGGGAAAATACAGTGAGGAACTGTTTTCCTACTTTAAACTAACAACGCAAAATGATATGCCTGGAGTTGCCTATTATCTGGTTGACCAGAAGGGCAGCATTGTAGGAGCGGAAAAGTTTGTAAGCAAGAAAGACCTTGCCTTGATGGTAAACATCCAGGAGAGATTGGCTTCCAACCAAAGAAAGCTCTTTGCAAAAACCAACAGGAAGCCTGGAAATAAGAAAAGGAATACCCCGCCGGTAAAAGCAAAACATCCTCCGCAAGTAAAGAAATAACAAAGAAATAAAGTAAAGTCTCGCAAAAAATTGCGGGACTTTTATATATTTACCTAAAAAAGTAAGTAAAAACAATTTGTGTATTGTAAATATATGGTTGTTGGTATACACTATAATTAGTGGTTCTCATCACTCCAGCGGAGCAGGAAGAGGGAATGAAATGATTACTTTGCGGGATGTGGCAGCGAGTGATTGGGACAGGTATTCCCGATGGGAAAATGACACCAGGCTGTCGGGATATCTCAGTAGAACTTGTCCGAAGGGATGTGATGCGCTTACCTATGATCCTTCAAAAACAGGATGGTTCATGATAAGCGCGGAAGGACAGGATATTGGGGCTGTCTGGCTGGAGAAGGATCCGGAAGATCCGGTAGCTGCAATACTTGGAATTTTTATTTTAGAAGATAGCCATAGAGGCAAAGGCGCCGGGCGTACAGCCATTGAGGAAGCGATTAGAATCTCCAGGAAGAGATTTTCTTTTGATAAAGTAAAACTGAATGTTAGAAAGAGTAACCTAAGGGCGTTAAACTGTTATCTGCGGTGTGGATTTTTAGTTCTGTCGGAGGGGAGAAAATGGACTTCAGACGGAACTCAAATAGAATACTATACTATGGAGAGGAAAATGGAGGGCTAAGTATGATGAGCTACATACAGGAGCTTCGAAAAGTCATCGGCAGTCAGGCAATTATTACAGTGGGTGCTACGATAATGGTGTATAACGATAAGGGTGAAATTCTCCTGCATCGGCGCTCGGATACAGGGATATGGGGAATACCCGGAGGAGCTATGGCGCCCGGGGAAACGATTGAACAGACAGCACGGCGCGAGCTCTACGAGGGGACCGGCCTGGAAGCGGAAGAACTGAGGCTGAAGAGTGTGTTGACAGGGCCGGAATACTTCTTTGCATACCCCAATGGCGAGCAGGTGCACACGGTTATTGTGCTGTATGAAGCAATAGGAGCCAGAGGGGATTTGTTGATTCGAGAAAATAGGGAGCTAAAATATTTTCCCCTTAACGAGTTGCCCAAATTGGAGTCAAGAGCCGCAGGCATCTTCAGTCAACTGGGGGCGTAAAAAAGAAAGAACGATTATAGTTGTTTGTTCTCTTGACGAGGATTGTTTGGATGTAATATAATGGAAGTATAGAAGTCTAAATTTCAGCGCGAAAGGAGTGTTATTGTAGTGGTAATTAAGAATGAGGTGGCTTTTCAATAACTGAATACTGCAAAGGGCGAACTGGCAGGATGGATTTTTTGTACCCATCTATTGTATTTGCTATGCCGCTTTGCAACCATTGATGAATAACCCTTAGCCTGAATAAGAATAGCATATGAATGGCACGGTACTGGTTATCGTGCTTTTTTCGTGCTTACATTCGGTAAGGTACGCGATAGTTAGGATTGGTGAAGGAAGCCCTTTCACTACGGCGTACTTCGCGTATACTTTTGATTATACAAATTCGGATGGAACTTAGCTGATTCGTGCCTCGTAAAGCCCCAGAACCGTTGGCTGTACGATGCTCGGTAAAAGCAATAAAATTCCACCCTTTTTCCTTGTACCGTTTCGCAGCTTCTTCCGGAGACAGTCTTCCATCCGAATTGGTTGAATGCAAATGCAGGTTTCCCTTAAACCATTTTCCGCTCATCCCAAATGAATTTAAATTCTTCACACCGAATACGCCTTCTGTTGCTTTTATTTATATAAACACCTACGTTATTTCAAACCGCTACATTTCAGTCTCCTTGAACTTTCCCGGGGTAATTCCTTCATATTTCTTAAAGGACCGGATAAAGGTATTGCTGTCTACAAAACCTACATTCTTTGCCACATCATAAATGGTATACCGGTAATCCCTGAGCAATTCCTTTGCTTTCCGAATCCTGTACTTGTTGATATAATCAAGCATGCCTTCTCCCGTGTACTCTTTGAACATTTTGGACAGATACGGCGAAGCCGTATTAAATTCGTTTCCAACAATCGAAACATTCAGACTGCTATTGGAATAGTTGTTCTCAATATATTGAACCACTTTTTCGATAAACTCCCTGTTTAACATATCCCGCTTCTGAAAAGCAACTGTTTTTCTCTTGGCTTTGCTGAATTCACTGACTTCTTCCAGAATTCCCATCATCATAAGCCGCATTTCCTTTACGGATTGGCAGCCAAGCAAACGGGCGACAGGGTTAAACTTCTCCAGAAACTGCCGTTCTCCCCCATCACTGACTTCGTTAATGGTCTTGATCATGGTCCCTACCAGATCGAACAAAAGACACTTCGCAATCTGTACGGGTACAGCTGACTTCTCGAAATTCTCCTGAAAAATATGATCCAGAATCTCCTTTGCTTTCTCCACATCGCCAACCTTAATGCTGTTGATTAACTGCTGCTCCAACATCAACGGATAGTAATAGATGCTTTCCGGTATCCCCTGCAGTTCCTTTGGAATATCGTCGTAGCATACCACCCCTTTATTTCCCAGTACAATCATATATTCCATCGTCTCCACCGCTTCACTATAGGCGTGGGAAATCGCCGCCACCGTGTTGTGCACGCTGCTTACGGAAGCAGATAAACGGAGCTTAAACTTTTCACCCAGGAATTTGAAAGCTTCCTCCGTTATCCTGATCAGTTCCGCTCTGGCATCTTTAAGGGATTCCTTGTCAAAACTGATTAGGCATGCAACCATATTATCAATCTCAACTGCATAACCGGCATTTTTTTGCGAAGAAATCTCTTCCACTACATTGGAAACCACAAATCTGGCAAGCTCCACTCTTTTTAACTCGTCCGTATCCTTCGGATCGGTTAAAATACTGCCGGTATCCTCAAAATAAAATAATAGGACTGCAAAATTATCCGACAAAAAGGTAATGTCAAAGGTAGAATTCGATTCGGAAATCAGCACATCATTCCCTAATGTACCTTTTAACAGCTTTACCAAATAATTGGACTTTAGTGCCATATTTTGCTTTTTCAGTATATAGTTATTCCTTTCCTGCTCGGTAACAGTCTTCGATACCGCTTCACGAATGAAATTCAGTTCATTGTAATCCTTATTATAATCGATCCTCACCTTGTTGCTGAGATAATGAACCAGTTCGTCAATGGGACTGTAATTTCTCCTTGAAAAATAGTAAGTCAATAGTCCTCCACCCAGAACACTCAGCAATACACTGATAATTACCAGATTACGCACATAATTGGCCTTTTCCCAGAATACGCTGTACGGAACGGTGGATACATATTTCCAACCATATTTGGCGGAGGAAATATAGATTAAGGCATATTTTTTGCCATTCACTTTACTAAAGGCAACTCCATCTTCATCTTCAAATCCGCTGTAATCAACGGGAATGGCCTGATCGGATAAAGACTTTTGGGCCAGGATGCTTTGATCCTTATTGATGATTGTAACTTGTCCACCGGCAAACCACTGAAGATTCTCGAAGGAATCCAGCAGTTTATTGATATTCAGCAGGATTACGACAGTAGCTTCCGAAGGTGCAACACTTCCGGGCGGTATCGTATTCATATAGGCCAATGCCTTATTCATTTTCAAATGATCCGCCGGCCTGTCCATAAGAATAAATTCGCCGGTGTGTTTTTTCTTTATCAGCTTCACCCATTCCTCATAAGGCAGGTCCTTACTTTCATGAAGCAGTTCGTATAAAACCCTGCTATCCCGGTGTGTTGCCGGACACAGGGCAAAATCACTCTTATGGTGATAAACATAAAAATCATCGATAAAGGGATAGGTATTTTGATACATTTTCAGGGTATTTACAGCCTTCACAATATCATATTGATAAGAAGCATTTTTGTCCCCCAGCCGGGTCATCAAATCCCGGATGCCGGGGTCCCATGAAATCTCGGTATTTAACCTTTCCACCTCTTCCAGCCTGCTCTCTATATCTTTCTTGACCTGTCTGAGCATATAGCCGTTTGCCCGGGTTATCTCCTTTTCAAGCACACCACTGGTTTTTGCGTATACTACGATGCTGATAAATACTGGAATGACCAAAACTGAAATATAGGACATGAACCACACAATAATAATACTTCGCCTTTTTGACCATAAACTTTTAAAGAGCATATAAATCAGTCTCCTATGATATTTATACAACTAGTATAGCATAATTCCACCCGCTGCAAATCCAGTGCATCAAAATACATCTCCGATCTCTATCGTTTCCTGTGTACAATTTCCCACGCCAGGTTTGTATAACTCCTTGAAGTGGAGTATCCGGGAACTGCCTGTTATGGGTCCCAAGAGCCCCCTCCGTATCAGGCCTAGCCTTTGATGGCTCCCACCATCATGCCCTTGACGAAATATTTTTGCAGAAAAGGATAAACACACATAATGGGAAGTGTGGCTATGATAATGGTCGCATATTTTATTGTTATGGACTTCATATAATTGTCTGTAACATTCCCCCCTGACATTCCATCCGTCGAATTGGCAATGAGTACGTCACGCAAAATCAATTGCAGAGGGTATTTATTTCGATCCTGTATAAATATGGATGCATAAAACCAGCCGTTCCACTTCTCAACGGAATAGAACAGGATCATGACTGCAACAACCGGCAGGGAAAGGGGAAGAATGATCTTGAACAACACAGTCCAATGGCTTGCACCATCCAGTTTCGCCGACTCTTCAATACTATCGGGTATGCTCTGGAAGTTGGTTCGCATGAGGATGATGTTAAATGTATTTACAGAAAACGGTATTATTAAGGAAAACAAGCTATTTCTGAGACCCATGCCTTTTACAATAAGGAAGAAGGGTATGAGACCCCCGTTAAAAAACATGGTAAAAACGATCATTAACATGATATATTTATTCCAAAAAACATTTTTTCTTGAGAGTACATAGGCAGTCAGGGCCGTAATAAACAAGCTATAGGTCGTACCCACAACAACAATAAAAATGGTATTCAGGTACCCGGTTCCGACATTTGCACTGTGTATGACATCTGCATAGGCTTGTATCGTAAAGCCCAGAGGCTTCCAAAGGATCCCCTTGTGCGCCAGCATTTGCTCCGGCAGGCTCACGGATGCAAATGCCACATATAGCAGCGGATACGCTGTGATTAGTATGAATACTGCCATCAATAGGGTGTTGCATGCCTGAAAAGCAACTTCCCCCCGGCTACTTTTAATCCTCATTGTGCATCTCTCCTACCAAAGACTATTTTCAGTAATTTTTTTACTAAATTGATTTGCAAAGATCAGTAGAATAAAGTTTATAACTGAATTAAACAAACCCACTGCAGCACTAAAGCTCCAACTGAATTCCAAAAGGCCTTTTCTATAAACAAACGACGATATGACATCCGCTGTTTCGTAGGTGGCAGGGCTGTAAAGAAGGATAATCTTTTCAAATCCTACATTCATCAGATTCCCGATTCTTAGAATCAGCATGATCACTATCGTAGGGAGTATTCCAGGTAATGTAATATTCCATAATTGCCTTAGTCTACCTGCCCCATCGATTTTAGCCGCTTCATACTGCTCATGATCGATGGACGTAAGTGCTGACAAATATATTATCGACGACCAACCGATGGTTTGCCATACTTGCGAAACGATGTATATGGGTCGGAAGTACCCGGGTTTTTGAAGCATTGCCAGCCCATCGCCCCCCATTTTCTGGAACAAAATATTGATAATACCATCGGAATTTGTAAAATCCCTTATTAATCCACAAATAACGACCAGTGAAATAAAGTATGGAAAATAAGTAATGGTTTGCACTGTTTTCTTAAAAGTATTATTTTTGATTTCATTCAGCAGCAGCGCAAAGATAATGGGAGCAGGAAATTCGAAGATGAGCGAATATACGCTGATCAACAAGGTATTTATAAATATACGCAGAAAGTAAAAGCCCCCCAGAAACTCCTTAAAGTTTGCTAACCCAACCCATTCACTGCCCCATATTCCTTTCATGGCGCTATAGTCTTTAAAAGCAATGATGGCGCCATACATCGGCAAATAGCTAAAAAGGATATAGAAAACAATCGCAGGTAAAATCATCAGGTATAAGGATTTATTGAGTTTAAAATCATTAGCAATCACTGTCCTCAAACTGCCAGCATTACTTTTTCCCGGTCTACTTATTTGCATTTCTGAGATTCCCGGTGTTTGCTTCATTGTGATCTCCTCTCTATCGTTCAATTCCACTTGATTCGTGAAAGCGGCGGCAGGATCGATACCTTGCCGCCGTCTTCTTCCCCTGTTACCGCTTGTTAAACCTGTCTAAAGCGTTCTGGTTGATTTCAATCGCTTTATCGATATTCATTTTTTTAAGCTTATCCATGTATTTATCGAAGTTATCCACGGAATCCGCCCCGAGAATCACTTTAATCATGTATTCATCTACAGCCGTATCCACTTCATTCTTTATTTTCGCAAGCACAGTGCTCTCCTCGGGTGTAGGGGTTACTCTCGGAAGCTTATATTTGATTTCATCCGTATTTCCCCACGTATTTACAGCGGCCTTTTGCTGCGGCATCTGAAGATACTGTTCGATATACCCCTTATCCTGAATGAATGGACCGAAAGAGTTAGCGCGCAGATACTTGGACATTGCTTGTGCCAGAGAAAGCTTTTCCGGATTCTTCATAATCAAATCCGTATAGATGGGCTTTCCATTTTCCATCTTATAGCTTTGGCCTTCAATTCCGTAGTTATAGAGCAGTCTGCCTTCCTCTCCGTACCCGTAATCCAGGAACTTGGCAGCAATATCCACATTCTTGCACTTGGATGTAATGGCAACACTGCCATTTAAGCTGTACGCAAAATCCTTCTGGCCTAATTTGGGCGTTTCTCCCGCTTTTAATGTGGGGTAGGGTACAGCAACCAGATCAAATTTAGGGTCCTTTTCCTTCATGGCTGTGAGGTATTTTCCAAGGGTACCTCCGTTATATCCGAAAGTAGCACCGGATTTTCCATTGGTTATGTTCGCATCCACTGCTTTTGAATCCGCCGTTGCCACGTTTTTGTCAAGCAAGCCTTCGGAATACCATTTGTGCATCGTGATGAGGAAATCCTTAAAGGCAGGCTCTGCAGGACCGAATTTTACTTTGCCGCCTTCCACATAGAAGGACTTGGATATTCCAAAAGCTCCGATGAGAGCATCTCCATTACTAAAGGGAGTATCATTATTGGGAACCATGACAAAGGATGCCGGTGCTTCCGCACCCTTCTTCTCCTTAAAGGCCTTCAAAACCGTATACCATTCATCCATGGTTGCAGGTACTTTAAGCCCCAGGTCATCCAGCCAGTCCTTTCGCATCATGCCTCCGTAAAAGACAGTAAGAACCTCATCACCGCGCAGGAACGGGTATACATAATAAGATCCGCTATCCGTCTTTACCAGCTTATCCACATCCGGCTTGGATTTCAAATAGGCTTTGAGGTTTGGTGAATTCTTTTCAATGGTGTCATTTAACTTGATAATATAACCATCCTTTATCGCCTTTTCCGGTCCACCCGGGAAATTATACCAGTCATTTTCGATCAGGTCCGGAAGCTCCCCGGAAGCAAGCATCATATTCAACGATTCCGTCGCCTGATTGGCTGGTGGATGAATAAAGGTCAGTTTTACTCCTGTCTTTTTTTGAAGCTCCTGGAAGAAGGGTGTTTCTCCCATGTTTGTTACATTGGCACTGGTATTGAGTGACATCCAGTATTTCAATGTTACATTGGTTTGCAGCGGATACGTTTGCGCTGCCCCTGTTTGTGTTGAAGCAGCCTTGTCATTTGCAGGAGCCGTTGGCTGTTTTTCCTTTCCCTGACAGCCTGTGAACAGAGATGCGGTTAAAGATGCTATCAGCAAAAATGCTCCTGCCTTACCTGTAAACTTCTTATTCATCTGTACTTCCCCCTTCTTTTACTTTACTCTTTATCTTTCTTTTTTATTAGGGCCGAAACCTGCCCTCGAATTCATTGCGTCGGCCAACTTCCTGCCCGTGCCATCATTATAGTTTTTAAACACCGAAAGAACCATCTTCAGTATCGCAAAAAACATCTCTAAAATTATTTTCATCTATACAAAATTTAAAAATTTATATGCAAAATGTGTTTAAGCTGACATCGCCTGCATTGATAATACCCCCATCTCTGCAGGAATTCCTTTTGAATATACAAAATCGATGTTCTTACAGGAAAATAGGAGGGCCGAAACCCCTATAGATGCAAAACAAAAAAACTGGGATCAAGGCTTTCCCTTTCTCTCAGTTTTTGCACTGGAATTTTATCTTGTCTCCCTTTTATATGCAATGAATTCCTCCGCCGTCAGGAAGGTTTCCTTATATCCTAGCTTCTCACACAACTGTGTCACATGCGGCGGTTCCAGATATGCACTATATAATGCATCCTTTTGAGAAAACACCTCTCTTGTGCTGCCATCCAGCAAAACTTTTCCATTGCAGAAAACGATGGTTCTTTCAAAGGCTTCCGCTACAAAATCCATATCGTGGATGATGGTAAGAACCAGCTTTCCCTTCTCCTGCAAGCGCTTCATAATCTTTTTAATCTTTTCCCTACCTGCATAATCCTGGGCGATGGTTGGCTCATCAAACAGGATGATGTCCGTCTCCATAGCAACAATGGACGCAATGCTGATGAGTTTCCTCTCCGACAGGCTCAAATCATAGGGGTTTTCCTCCAGCTTATCCATTAGTCCTACCATCTCCAGGGCTCGCAGGGTGCTTTCCTTTGCCTTTTCAGGAGCCTGTCCTATATTTAAAGGTCCAAACATGACCTCGTCTACGACCTTGTTCTTAAAAATCTGATCATTGGGGTTTTGGAAGACTAATCCGATGTGCTTTGCCAATTCGGCCACAGTCGCTTCCTTTGTATTTATACCCTTGATGGTTACATCACCGGAACCGGGTTTCAAAAGTCCTTTCAGCAACTTGGCAAATGTGGTTTTTCCTGCACCGTTCTGTCCTATAATGGCCGTAGATTCACTGTCAAAGTTCAAAGTAATCCCCTGCAGCACTTCTTCCCCTTCTTTGTAGGAAAAATGAAGATCCCTCACCTGTATCTTACTCATATTCATTCCCCCTGTATCGCAAGCGATTATAGGCTTCTTCCAGCGTCACAGGATATAGTCCGGTCTTCTCATCCTTTAGCTGGAGTGCCTTGCATATTCGGGTAAAGGAAGGTGGGGCCACGCCGAAGCTCTCCAGATCCTCCCTGGAGAAAACTACACCCGGAGTATCAAAATCAATAATTTCTCCTTCATTCATGAGGATAACCCGGTCCGAGTACTGGGCGATTTTTTCGATTTTGTGCTCTACCATGATGATGGTCATGCCTTCCTTACTTAAGCTTTGAATGGCTCTAAAGACCTCTTCGGAACCCTGGGGGTCCAGCTGGGAGGTAGGTTCATCCAGAACAATTACCTGGGGCTTCATGGCAATAATGCTTGCGATCGCCATCCTTTGCATCTGCCCTCCGGATAGATCAAAAGGATTCCTGTCCTTATGCTTGTATATGCCTAAAAGTTCCATGGCATACTCGACTCTATTGATCATTTCCTTTCTTTCAATCCCCATATTTTCAAGGCCAAAGGCAATTTCTTCATATACCGTAAGCCTGGATCCGGTGATCTGCGTGAAAGGATTTTGAAATACGATGCCGGCTTTTAACGCCAATTCACTGATGGTACTTTTTTTTACTTCCAACCCGTCTACTACGACGCTTCCGCCGTAGGCACCCCGGTAAAAGTGCGGAACCAGCCCCACCAATGCCTGACAGAGAGTAGACTTGCCTGCCAGGTTCTGCCCGACGACACCGATGAACTCGCCCTCTTCCACTTCAAAAGACAGCCCTTTCAGCGCAAGAGTTTCAGTCAAGGGATATCTGTATTTTAGGTTTTCTACTACAATCTTCTTCATGCAACCACCCTCCAAACTATGGCAAGGACGACGGAGAGGATCAAGAACCCTTGTATGAGTTTATCCTGCGCAGATTCCTCCGCATCACTCAGGAATGTCTTCTTTGTCTTTGAATCAAAGCCTCTTACCTCCAGTGCCATAGCCCTTTCCCTGGTGCTGACGAGGGAATTCATTACAACCGGCCCGATTAAAGGAAAAAAAGCCTTTATCCGAACCCTCAGCCGGCCTTCCGTTTCCATGCCCCGTGACCGCTGTGCATCGGTAATGGTTCCCATGGTGGCTGTCATCTGCGGTATGATTTGGAGTACAGAGCTTAAAACATATCCGATTTTAGAAGAGAGCCCTTTTTTTACCAGCGCTTCCACAAGATCCGATGGTTTTGTGGTAAGGATCAGAACTGCAAATGCACACAGTATATTCGTTACCCGGATGCAGATTCCCAATGCATACGCCAGTCCTTCCTTATAGAAAACCAGCGGTCCGATATGAAACAGCGGAGTTTTATTATCCAGTTTAAACAGTCCCTGAATAATAATGACGGACAGCAGCACGACCATGCTGAAGCTGATCAAGGGAAGCACCTTTCTGAAAACCTTTCCCCAAAGCAGCCCTAGAACGCTAATAGACAGGCAGGTCAATGCAACGGCATTTACAGGAATAATGGCAGGTACGGCTATCGCGGCAAGAATATAGGCAATTTTGCTGGTAGGATACATTTTATGGATGGGGGAATTTCCTTGCACGTATAAGCTTATGGATTTCAATATTTATCACATCCTTACATGAATAAGGCTGCAATATGCAGCCTTACCCATATTTTCACCGATCTATGGTTTTATTCCAGGGTTTCATATTCCCTGTCATTACTGTAAAGCAGCGTAAGCTTTTTAGGAAGCCCCTTAAAAATACCATAGCTAATGATCACAGTCGCAATTTTATCCGGCAGATCAACTAACACTTCGTCTATAAAGGAAGCGATCCATACGGGATACTTGTTGGCGATGAGGTATGCATACACGGCATCTCCCCATACATTACCGGTCTGACCGCCCCAGAATCCGATATTGATGGGTGTCGAGACAACGGCTGAAACCAGGGCCACGATCACACCTACCATAAACGCTTTACCCAAGCTCTTAATCCAACCTTTATAGGCCAAGGTACCGACTACCAGGCCAATGGCTACACTTGTAATCCCATACATAAAGGATACAGGACTCATGGTCAAGCCATAAATGATATTATTGACAGCACCGCAGATGGCCCCTATAATAGGCCCTGCAAGCATACTGGCCAGAATGGTACCGATGGAATCCAGCCAAAGTGGTAATTTTAAAAGTTCTGCAAAAACCTTACCAATGTAGTTGATACCCACAGCAGCCGGAATCAGTACCAGGGATGCTGTAGAAAATGTAAAAGACCATAGACTCTTTCTGCTCATTTTTATCCCTCCTCGTATACTCGGTGATACTCTTGTATTCTCTATTATATGCAATATCCTTTGTATATTCAAGAAACGCCCTCTAATATTATGAACAACCGCCCTCATCACCGGAAAATTACAGGAATTTCAATAGAAAATCAAAATGCGCAACTATAAAATTGCACGTTAAAAACCCGGACGCATCATCACGCATCCGGGTTTCTATAGTACGTTTCTCTGAAAACTTATTGTTGGTTCACATGCTTTTCCGGTCCTGCATGAAGCCAGGCTACTACAATCGGGTCGTTTTCATCCGAAATCAGATGATGGTCTTCACCAGGCTCGGCAATCACTATATCGCCCATGGCTACCGGAGACAGCACCTTATCAATCTCTACAAACCCTTTTCCCTGTAAAATAATAAAGGCTTCACAATCCTTATGCACATGATAGTCCTTCTTGTCCGGCCCATCATTAGTGTGGCTCCTGGAGCCCGGCTTGGAAAATCCGATTCCTCCGGTGTAAATATACTTGCCGGGCAATACACTGCTGAGCAGATGGTCTCCTGCATTGTCCTTCAATTCTGTAAAACGGAATTTTTTCATACGCATCGTCTCCTTACCTGTAATTATTTTATACCGCAGCCTTTCATAAACTCGTCGATCGTAACGGGCATCCTTGTTTCACTACTCTTGATGGCAGCAAAAACCAGGACCATGGACCGAAGATTTGCTTGAACATTGGTTTCCATTTTTTCTCCTCCGTTCACCCATTGGACGAACTGTTCCAGCAAATAATCATGGGTCCATTTGGAACCTTCCTTGAGATTTATGTCCGTTCCGACGGTTTCATACACGTCTTTGCCGGCATCCTTTACAGATTGGAAGAGCCGGATTCCTCCCATGCTCATGATGATAGTGGCTTTTTCACATTCCGCACGAATATATTCATGTCCCCACTTGTTTTGTGTGGTGGCATTGCAAAAACCGGCTTCATAGCTGGCACGTACTCCATTTTTAAAGCCCATGGTAATCAACGCCTGTCCTCCTGACTTGTACGGACTCCATTCCGGTGCCCACGCATCGGAAAAAAGATACTCACACTCTGCCCCTGCCAGGTCCTCCAGTATGTCCAGATGATGCACCGCGCCTTCGATCAGCATGCTATAGGGTACATTATCCCTCCGGGCTCGAATGTCCTCCGGTGTCCGCATGGTGATATTGGCTACCAGGTGATCCAGTTTTCCGTACTCCCCGGACCGCAGCATATCTCTCAATGTGCAAATATCCCGCCTGTATTTGTGGGACATGGTAATCCCCATTTTTCTGCCGGTGGATTCCGCCTTTTGAACAATCCGTATCGAACCCTCCAGGGAATCTGCGATAGGTTTTTCCGACAGCACATCCAGACCATATTCAAATGCCAGAGACGCAAGCTGTTCATGTACTTCCGGCGGTGCCGGTATCACACAGATATCCGCCTTGACCGATTCAAAAGCACTTCTTGCATCCGTAAAGCACTGTTCATCCGTTAAGCCGAGACATTCCCTGGCATATATAAGATTTTCCGGTACGATGTCAACGGCAGCAACGACCTCGATAAGTCCTTCTTTCACCCCGCGCGGAAGTGAATTCCTGCACCAGGATACTCCCCATCCACCGGTTCCTACTAAAATAACTCTTGCCGGCATATTTCTCCCCCCTGCACAACGATTTTTCCTTTTTTAAAACAATATGCAGCATGTTTAACTCACTTAGATTATGAGCTACCGGTAGGAACAAATACATACACAATATTGCTAAAGATATTTATTTTATTGTCAGAGAAAACAAATATCCTTAGCAATATTGTATATGTCCTCCATTTATATACAATAGGATTGGCAACTGCTAATTCGACGTTCGCACAGCCAATGGTTCTGGGGCTGTGCGAACGTCGAATTAGCTAAGTTCCATCCTAATTTGTATAGTAGAGCGGAATCATCGAAACCTATTCGTATTCTTTTCTTCCTGAAGCACCGGGAATCTTTAATTCCTCCCTGTATTTAGCTACCGTTCTTCTGGCGATGGTTACACCCTGCCGGGTCAGCAAATCGGTGATCTGCTGGTCACTGTAGGGTTTTTTTCTATTTTCCCTGCCGATAATGTCTTTGATTTGGATTTTTACATTTTCGGGCGTTATGCGTGAATCTCCCTGCAAGGTAAGTCCATTTGTAAAAAAGTAATCCAATCCATAGGTACCCCAGGCACACTGCAGGTACTTCCCTCGAATACTGCGGCTCACCGTTGACTCATGAATTCCCAGTGCATCGGATATATCCTTCAAGTTCATTGGAATAAGATGTCCTGCCCCTGCATCAAAGAATTTTCTCTGCTGGTCTACAATCATTTCCGATACCCGGATCAAAGTGGCATTTCTTTGATAAATACATTTTATCGCCCAATCCGCTTCCTTTATCTTATTCGTTATATAGTCCTTCACTTCTTTGGATGGATTCTGTTCCAGAACGCTTCGATAATACCCGTTGATGGATATCTTAGGGAATAAATAGTCATTTAGGAGTACTTCATAATAATCTCTGAATTTAACAACCGTTACGTCCGGGGTCAAATACTGGGACTGGCTTCTTGAATCAAAGCCCATTCCCGGTCTTGGATTCATTCTGCGAATCACCTTATAGGCCTCTTTTATCTCACTAACGGAAACCTTTGCTTCCTTGGCGATTACTTCCAATTGGTTTTTACTTAACAATTCAAGATACCGGTCAATGAGCGTATAAACAAGTGTATCCCGTATATTCCACCTCTCCAGCTGTATGAAAAGGCACTCCTTCAAACTCCTTGCACCCACACCGGCAGGCTCCAGCGACTGCACCAGCCGTAACGCCTCTTCCACTTTTTTTAATTCCATGGCAAGGTCCTGGGCAACCTTCTGCAAATCGGTGTCCAGATAGCCGTTCTCATCAATACATCCGATCATATACTGGGCCGCTTTACGCACATCCTCCGAAACTGCTAAAAAGTTCAGCTGCGATTGCAGGTAGCGGTATAAGTCCTCTTCCCCCGCGTCTCCACAACCTGGGATGTCTCTGCCCATTCCTTCCTCGAAAACATCCTCGCTTTCCTGATAATATACCCTGTGTTCTTCCTCTTTGGAATCGAGCCACTCCAGCTTTCTCTTAAATAATTCGTATCGGTCGAGCTCATTCACAGGTTCCTCTACTTCAACAACAGGATTTTCCGTTGCAAGCTGGTTTATATATTCCAAAAGCTCCTGCGTTCCCATTTGGAGAACTTCCATGGACTGTTGCATCTGTGGAGAAAATGACATTTTTTGATTTAGACTGATCTCTAGATTCATAAATCCCTCCACCTTTTCCCTCTATGGTTTTATATACAATCGGATTGGCAACTGCTGATTTGAGCATTGTACAGCCAACGGTTCTGGGGCTTTACAATGCTCGAATCAGCGAAGTTCCATCCGAATTTGTATAACTGCCGAAGCAAACATCCGGACTACTACTAGTTTATGCCAATGTGCCGCACTATAAACCTTTGTTTATCCTGAGCTGCAAAAAAGGCTATAAAATTAACGGTAACAAAATATAGCTCGAAAGAATCCATTTCGAGCTATATCCATCCTCTTTACTTTTTACTTATGGGGCATTGTAAGAACCCTCGCAAATACACAGGCTCTACACGATGGCGATGCATTCAATTTCAACCATCACATCTTTGGGAAGTCTTGCGACTTCAACACAGGACCGTGCAGGAAAATTCTCCGTGAAGTACTTTTTATAGACTTCATTAATGGCAGCGAAGTCCCCCATGTTCTTTATAAACACCGTGGTCTTTAGAACATTGGTAAAGCTTGTACCTGCTGCTGCCAGCACCTCCTGAAGGTTTTTCAGAACCTGTTCCGTCTGTGCCGCGGCATCGCCTTCCACCACTTCACCGGTTTCAGGAACCACAGGAATCATTCCCGAGGTATATACCATACTGTTAATTTTTACAGCCTGTGAGTAGGGCCCGATGGCTGCCGGGGCCTTGCTTGTATAAATAATTTCCTTTTGCATTAAACTTCCTCCGTAAATCTTATTCCTTTTAAATTATAACATACCGTATTGCTATCGCCCGATATTTATCTGGCTGCCCTTTTACGGATCACATACGCAATGTAAAGCAGCAGCATCCAGACAGGACCAATGATCAGGGACACTCTCATATCCGGCATGAAGGCCATCAAAATGATGATCATTGCCATGAAAGCCAGACAGATGTAAGATGAAATCGGATGTAAAGGCAGTTTGAACTCTAATTTTTCGATTTGCTCACTGCTTCTGGCTTTTCTAAATTTGAGCTGCGTGATAAGAATCATTGTCCAGTTTAAGATACCTGCGAAGGTTGCGATAGAAATAAGGTATACAAATACCTTTCCAGGCACCAGATAATTCAACGCCACTGCAACAAGGGTCAAGGCGGAAGATGCCAGGACACCCACTACAGGCGTACCTGATTTGCTGACCTTGCCAAGAACTTTGGGCGCATTCCCCTGCAGCGCAAGGCCATGGAGCATGCGGCCATTGCTGTAAAGCCCGCTGTTATAGGCCGAAAGCGCGGCTGTTAATACCACCACATTCAGGATGCCTGCCGCTGCCGGTATCCCCATCTTTGAGAAGATTTCAACGAAGGGACTTCCTTTTTCTCCCAGTTGATTCCATGGGAAGAGCGTCATCATGACAGCCAGGGCACCAATGTAGAAGATAAGAATTCTCCAAACCACCTGGTTGATGGCTTTGGGGATGGTTTTTGACGGGTTCGCCGCTTCACCTGCGGTGATACCGATAAGTTCAACTCCTCCGAAGGAGAACATGACAATAACCAGAGAGAACAAAAGCCCGGTAATACCATTCGGGAGGAAGCCGCCATGGGCCCAGAGGTTGCTGAACCCTGTGGCCTGACCATGGTTTCCAACGCCAAAAAAGATCATGAGTACCCCCAACACGATCATTGCGATGATAGCCACGACTTTGATAATAGCAAACCAGAATTCAAATTCACCGTAGAGCTTCACGTTAATCAGGTTGATTGCCGTGATCAGAACAAGAAAAATCAAAGATGATACCCATGTAGGGACCTGCGGGAACCAGAAATTCACGTAGACACCCACAACCGAAAGTTCTGCCATGCTGACAACGATATAGTTAAACCAGTAATTCCATCCTGAAAGAAAACCCGGGAATTCTCCCCAGTTCTGGTATGCGTAATGGCTGAAAGAACCGGAAACCGGATGATCCACGGACATTTCACCCAACGCCCGCATGATGAAGAATATAACCAGGCCGCCGATGAGATAGGATAAGGTAATTGCGGGCCCTACAAGCTTTATGGTCGTTGCGGAACCATAAAACAAACCTGTACCGATAGCCCCACCCAAAGCGATCATCTGAATATGACGATTCTTCAGCCCGCGGTGAAGTTCTTGCTTTTCATTTGTGTTTGTGCTCATTCAGGAGTTCCTCCTTTTAATTTGTTTAAATGCATCAACATAAAAAATTTTGAATCTATCTTTTTACTTCCTCTACATAAACTCCAGTAAGCAATTGCACCACAACTGTAACGGATTCATCCCGGATGAGGCAGTTTAAGCCTCATCCGGACATTTTATCCCTCTATTATTTCTCGATAGGCTTTAGTCTTGCAGTAAAGTGCCGTAAAATTTGAGGCTCATAGGTGAATTCATAGCCTTTCAGGGTATGGGCCCTTTCCTTGATGGCAATCAACGCATCGGCTACAACATCCATATGGTTGTTCGTGTAGGTCCTTCTTGGAATGGTAAGCCTCAAAAGCTCCATGGGGGACTCACACTGAACTCCTGTTTCAGGATCTCTTCCGAGAAGGAAGGAACCGATTTCTACCGCGCGAACCCCGGCTTCCAGGTAAAGTTCATTCGCCAGTGACTGTGCCGGGAACTGGCCTGCCGGAATATGCGGCAGCATCTTCTTCGCATCCACGAATACCGCATGTCCGCCGGTGGGAGTCTGGATTGGCACACCGCCCTCCATCAGTCTCTTTCCAAGGTATTCTACCTGTCCGATTCTGTAGGCGAGGTAATCTTCGTCCGTACCTTCACGAAGTCCTCTTGCCAAAGCTTCCATATCTCTTCCTGCAAGTCCTCCGTATGTCGGGAAGCCTTCCATCGGTACGGCCATGGATCTTGCTTTTGTATAGAGTTCTTCATCTTCCTTTATGGCAAGAATACCGCCGATGTTCACCAAAGCATCCTTTTTGGCACTCATGGTAAAACCTTCTCCATAGGAGAACTGTTCCTTGATGATTTCAGCAATGGTCTTGTTTTCGTAGCCCTTTTCACGCTGTTTGATGAAGTAGGCGTTTTCTGCAAACCTTGCAGCATCAATAAATACGCGGATTCCGTATTTTTTACCGATAGCGTTTACTTCCCTGATGTTTTCCATGGACACAGGCTGTCCGCCGGAGCTGTTGCATGTGATGGTGATGAGGATGAATCCAATCTCTTCAACCCCTTTTTCCTTGATGAAAGCCTCCATTTTTTCGCAATCAAAGTTACCTTTGAAATCGAAGGGAGTCGTCGTATCGAAAGCCTTTTCCGTAACAAAGTTTACCGCACGGCCTCCGGATAATTCTATGTGAGCCTTTGTTGTATCAAAGTGCATGTTACCCAGGATGTACTGTCCTTTTTTGATAAGCAGCGGGAACAATACCTGCTCTGCACCTCTCCCCTGGTGCGTAGGAATGGTGTAGTTATAGCCGATAATGTCCTTAACGGATTGGGCGAGGTTGTAGTAGTTTTTGCTGCCTGCGTAGGATTCATCCCCTAACATTAAGCCTGCCCACTGGTTGTCGCTCATTGCGCCTGTTCCGCTGTCGGTTAAAAGGTCGATATATACGTCTTCCGCTCTAAGGGAGAAAGGGTTGTAGCCTGCTTCGATTAATGCCTTTTCCCTTTCCTCTCTTGAAATCATTTTAATGGGTTCCACCATTTTAATTCTGAAAGGTTCTGCCATTCTCATGTTAAATTCCCCCTGCTAAAGAATAATTTTTACCTACACTATTATAAATCAGCAAGAATCATGCCAACTTTTTCGTGTACTTTATTCCGAAAAAATAGAACTTTAACCGTAAAGGGAACTCTAAACAGCATGATTACGGTATTTTTGGCGGCCAGCCTTCAAAGCGTGTGTACCATTTTGATACATTTCCGCAAAATGATATTCCTGCTTCTACAAAGCTTCGTCACTGGCTTCAACAGATCCGGCGCATAAAAATGCCATCAATACTGTTTCATTTTGAAACAGTATTAACGGCCCTTTATAGGAAGTGTGCCATTTTGAAACATATAGAATTTAATTATTTACTTTCCTCTGCTTCCTCTTCGTTTTCAGCTTCCAAACCATATTCCTTTAATTTCCGGTACAGCGTCGATCGGGACATTTTTAAATGTTTCGCCACCGCTGCTTTGGATTTATAGGTTTCAATGGCTTTTTTCAGTATCAGCGCCTCCATTTCACTCATGGTTGGAAAGGAGTGAAATATGAAACGGATGTCCTCAGACTCTTTTTTCACGGAATCAACATTCTCCGGCAGATCGTTGCGGTCGATGACTCCATCTTCATCACTTACGATGCAAACCTCTATAATATTCTCCAGTTCCCTGATATTCCCGGGATAGGAGTACTCCGTGAGTATTTTAACCGCCCTGGGAGTCACCCAAACCTCCTTTCCCAGGCGCTTTCCTATTTTTTGTACCGCATTCCTGATATAAAGGTGAATATCTTCCTTTCGCTCCCGGAGGGGAGGAATGTTCACCCGAATCACGGCAAGTCTGTAATACAGGTCCTCTCGAAAGGTCTCCTCTTCTACCATTTTTATGAGATTTTTGTTGGTAGCCGCAATGACCCTTACATCAATTTGCTTTAATCGGGTTCCCCCCACTCGCATAATCTCGCGGCTTTGCAGTACGCGAAGCAGCTTTGCCTGAAGATGAAAGTTCATATCCCCGATTTCATCCAAAAAAATCGTCCCCGTGTCCGCCAGTTCAAACATCCCCGGCCTTCCACCTTTTTTAGCCCCTGTAAATGCCCCCTCTTCATAACCGAAAAGCTCGCTCTCCAGAAGGCTTTCAGGAATCGCTGCACAATTGACCGTTATAAAGGGCCTTGCAGACCTTGCGCTGTGCTTATGGATGAACCGGGCAACAACTTCCTTTCCGGTGCCGCTTTCCCCCTGCAGAAGCACGGTAGAATTCACCTGTGAAGCTTTTTGCGCAGTTTTTAATGTCTGGATCATTGCAGGGTTATTGCCTACTACGATATTGCTGTCGGCATCCGTAAGGAAATTCAACTCCTGATACAGATGCTGAATGGTGGAATTGGCATCTTCCAGCTTCTCATGAAGCCTCCTGATCTCTGAAATATCTCTGAATATGGATATGGCACCTTCAACTCTGCTATTATGAATAAAAGGAACAATATTGGATACAACTTCCTTGCCATTTACCTTTGTCTTTATGCCAATCAGCTTGCTGCCGGTGCTTAGAACCTGAGGAATGTGGGAATCCGGAACAGTTTCGGCTACTTTTTTGCCCAGAAACTCACTGGCCTGGACACCCGTAATACGGTAGTTGGCTTCGTTTACATAGATGATTTTCCCCTCGCTGTCCACTACCGCAATCCCATCATGAATGGATTCCAGAATTCCCTCGCTTGCCTTGATTATATCGTGGATATACATAGAGCATCTCCTTCTCTATACTTCAATAGGGCAAATATCTACTTCGGTATATAACATGTTCTATTTTAGTACACCGGTGAACTGCCTGCAAGCGGTAAAAATTGCAGTGTACCAGCTACATCTGTATTTCCACTCTCAATATAGTGCTCTCACGGTATATGCCAAATTTCTGGAAACAGATAGAGGAGAACCTCATTTCTCGTACAGTCGAACTGTATCGGGATGTACCTTTACTGCTTTCGCACTACCGGAGATTTCATGTACTTCAATACACTCACCTTTATCCTTCGAATTGCCTTACAGGCTCCCATTCAAATGACATTCCACCTTCTCCGTGCTTAATACCCCCACAGGCTGGATATGTATGACAAGGTATCCCTCTTCAAAGCGGCATGTCAGTATAAACATCTGGAGATGGTCAAAAATCTGTATATTCACAACACAGGTTTTTTCATCCACCCAGGTTGCAGCACTGGCAGACCGGTGCCCAAAAAACGGTTCGTTTCCGAGGGTCCATCGGTTCATGCCGAAGCTTATGTCCACCCAGTCCTCTCCTTTGTAAAAGCGCAGCCTTGGACTCAAACCTTCAAATGTAAATTCACAGGCATCATATTCCAAAGGATTTTTCTCCAGTACAAACCGCTGCCCCGATACCCGCAGCGCTGTCGGCGATTGATTTTTACCTTCCGGCAAAACCAGCGCAAGAGTATCCAATCTAAGTTTCAGCTGCCCATAGGCAAGTTCATTCTTCTCCAGCATTCCATCCGCCATTGCAGGATATAAGGCCTCCCACATACTGTCAAGAAGCATTTGCTGGCCATCTCTGTACAGCAGGGTGTTCGCCGTGGATACAAAAACAGCATCCCGCTCCGGCATTACCACTACCAGTTGCCCCCCCATTCCAAAAGCACAATAGGAGTTCTTTCGCGTTCTCCAGAACTGGTATCCATAGCCGTTTTTTCCATCCAGCATCATTCTCGTATTTGAATTATCGATATGCCTTGCGGTGCTGCGCTCAACCCAGCCCTCGGGCAAAACCTGCTTTCCTTCCCAGATTCCCTTTTGAAGGTACAGTTGGCCAAATCGCGCCAAATCCTCTGTCGTGCACTTGATCCCGCTTCCGCCCTTATTGATATTCATGGGACAGCTTTCCCATTGGATTTCCCCCATGCCGATGGGATCAAACAGTCTTGTCTTCAAATACTCGTGCACCGTCATTCCGGTAACCTTTTGAATAATGGCGCAAAGCGTATGGGTCCCGGTAGTATCATAGGCGAAGATGGTTCCCGGTGCATGGTCCGGGGGCGTATTCAAAAAACCTTCCACCCAGTCGTCCATCCGGGTATTCGTTGACTTTGTATGCACAGTCGCCATCGCTAACAGATGCTCTATGGTCATCATGGCAGTATACTTGTGTACATCCTTCCCCAGCTTTTCAGGAAAAAAATCAACCACTTTGTCCGCAAGGGACAGAAGCCCTTCCCCGATGGCGATTCCTACAGCTGCAGAGGTTACACTTTTGCTCACGGAAAATACATTATGAAGAAGCTTACCGTCAAAGGGCCTATAATACCCCTCGGCAGCAATCTTTCCATGCCGCAGCAGCATAAAACTGTGAAGATTAATCCTTTTATCATTTACACTATCTAAAAAATTCAGTATACCCTGCGACGACACTCCAGCCTGCTCGGGTAGTACCCTTTCCAACACTTGTTTTTTATTCATTTTTATCCAAACACCTCTTGAAGTTAAATTGCTGCATTTGTTATATAAAATTAAATCATTCGTCATAAGCTTCAAAAACCGGTTCAATTTCCTTAAAGAAAATGGTTCCGTCCTCCCAGGGGATGAAATGCAGGTCCATCCGGCTGTCACTCCAGTTTTCAGGCGTTCCGTATGTATTCAGCTTCTTTTCCTTTAAAGGCTCCTCAACCACTTCCGGGCGCTCAAAATACCCAAACAATAAGTTTTCATGGATGGCAATGATTTGATACTTATCCCCTATAAAGGCTCTTTCTTCCTGCAGTTGATAATGGTAATAGATGTAGCTGGCAATCATTTCAGGACGCAAATGAGCCACTTTTCCGATTCTGCGCTGAACGGGGCTTTTTCTTCTCCAGTGCTCGACGCTTACGGGCTCATTAAAATGGAAAACGTCGACCATGGGAATCCATTTTCGTTTTTCACTCCTGCCCGGCCAGTCTTCCAGAAAATCAACAGTCTCGGAAAACAACTCTTCGGGAGCTATTTCACAATTTATACATTCATAATACAGAAAAATGTTTGCTTTCCACCGGTAAGCCGCTGCCGTCATGATTTCCTGCTTGTTTATCCGGTTTTTTATACTGTGAATCCCTTTTTGTATCGACTGCAATCCTGCTGTTTCCATGCCTTCTTTCCATTGTCCTCGAAAAATCATTCTTGTGATCATAAGACCCTCCCTGTTTCGGTTAAATAAACATAATACACTTATACTCATCCTCTGCATTATTTTCTCCAGTATACCATGTGCCCGTCACCATTGGCAAAGCTGCCACACTCCCATGGAAAACGTTCCTGTGGCCCCACAGCACTTTTACCCCTTAGAAAGCTTCCCTTGTTTTCGATAATGCAGCGGAGCGTGTCCGGTAATCTCTCTGAACACCCTTCCAAAGTGGGTAATGCTACCGAATCCCACCTTCTCGGCAATGATGTTTACCTTTAAATTGGATATTTCCAGGAGTTTTTTTGCTTCTTTGACCCGAAGGCTGTTCAAATATTCTACAAAGGTAAAACCCGTCACCTCTTTAAAAATCCTGCTCAAATAGTAGGGACTGATATAGAATCGATCCGCCAGATAATGCAGCGACAGGTTTTGGCTATAGTAACCGTTAATATAGCGGACGATTTCCGATACCTTTTCATGAATAGGGCTGGAATAGGCGAAGGGTTTTACACTGTTTTGCTCTGACAGCCTGCAGACATATACCAGTATTTGCAGCACCAGCGTTTTCACATACACTTCAAACCCGGTATTTTGCCCCTGTACCTCCTGTTGGATTTGCTGCAGCAGATCTTCCACATGAATCCTGTGTTGGGGTGAAAGGGAGATCACGGTATACTCCTTATCAAGGATTTGTCCGAGAACCTGGGATAAGGAGAACCTCTGCATGGCAATAAAATCTTCGTGGAAGTTCACAATAATTCTCTCATGCTCAGGCAGACCTGCATTGGTGGTGCGGTGCAGTACATTGGGTTGAATCAGCACCAGGTCTCCTTCCTTGATTTGCAGTGTACGGTCTTTGATAAAAAAGCACCGCTCCCCCGATACCAGGTAAAAGAGTTCAAACGTGCTGTGAAAATGATTACTGGACATATTATGACTTAAAGATCTTCTGCGGGTTATGGAAAAAGCATCTCTTTCATTATTGTAACTGAACATCGCCCGATTCACACCTCCACTCTTCTATCCTACAAGTTTTACACGCATAAAGCAAGATATAAGAAGAATAATTGAATATCAGCAAATTATGTACATATTTTCATGCTATGATGAAAGCAGTATAACGTATTGCATCCAAATGCATCTACATTTTAAAAAGGAGTGAAGAATTATGAGCCATAGTGAAGCAGCTAAAACACAATCCCCCCTCTACTATGCCGAACAAGCCTGCAATGCCCTTATAGGGAAATTTGCCCCGGAAGTATTGCCCCCAGTAGACCGGTGGCATTATCATCAAGGCGTTTTTTTACTGGGTATGGAACGCTGCTGGAAAGAAAACCGGAAAAATGAATATTACGAATACCTGAAGGCTTACGTAGACAGTCAGATTTTACCGGATGGCAGCATCCGGCATTACAATGCGGAGGAACTGGATGACATTCAGCCCGGTATTCTCCTTTTCAATCTTTATGAAAAGACCGGCGATGAGCGTTATAAGAAAGCATTGTATACATTGGTTCCCTTATTGCGCTCATGGAAGAAAAATGCCGAAGGCGGCTTCTGGCATAAAACCAGATATCCTAACCAAATGTGGCTGGATGGACTTTTTATGGGAGGTCCTATTGCTGTGGAGTTCGGCCAGGTGTTTAATGAACCGGAATATTTTGATATTGTGACCTACCAGGCTCTTCTGATGGCAAAACACACCCTGGATGAAAAAACCGGACTGCTTCGCCACGGATGGGATGAAAGCAGGCAGGTAGTCTGGGCGGATCCCGAAACGGGAAAAGCACCGGAGGTCTGGGGCAGAGCTGTCGGCTGGTTTACCGTAGCCCTTCTGGATATTTTCGATCATCTGCCGGAAAACCACAAAAACAAAGCACAGTTGGAACAAATCCTAAAAGATCTTCTGGCCGCAGTACTTCGCTTTCAGGACGAAGAAAGCGGGTTATGGTATCAGGTGCTGGACAAAGGGAGCCTCCCGGATAACTGGCTGGAAACCTCCTGCTCCTGCCTCTTTGTTTATTCTCTGGCAAAGGCGGTTCGAATGGGCTACCTGGAAAAGAGCCATCTCCAGTACGCTTGGAAGGGCTACCGGGGAATCATCGACAGGCTCGGGTATGACGAAAAAGGTGGGGTCATTATCGGAGACATTTGCATCGGTACGGGAATCGGTGATTATGCGCACTATATAGCCCGTCCCCGGAGTGAAAACGACCTCCACGGCGCAGGAGCCTTTATTCTCATGTGTGTGGAAATGAGCCTGGCAGAATAGGTGAAGGCTACAAGTAAAAAGAGAGAACCTCCTTATAGAATAATCGGAGGTTCTCTCTTTTTATCTCTCAATCAATCCCCGTTACCGGACCTTTCCTTTGAATCCAATAAGAAACAAAGGATTTCATGGTTGATTCGCTCTGACTGTTCATGATTGATGGCATGTCCGGCATCCTTTATTATTTTGTAATTCAATTTACGATCTTCCAGCGCCTTTATTGCATCCGAATGGTATCCCAGAGGATCACAGTCTCCGATTAAAAACAGGGATTTACCTCTTAGTACTGCGATTTCTTCCTCCTCGAATTGCAGCATTTTATGATACATCATGGTCCGGTTATTGAAGTATTTGAGTAAACAGAACCAGTGCCGCATTACTGCCGCATTTTCTTCCATAACTTTAAAATTAGGTCCGCAAAGCTTTCGTATCAATTTTTTGGTATTATTTTCCGTAGGAAAAAGGGCCTCCGGCAGGAAAACCCTGAGCATCCTAAACAGAGGATTCGGGCCGCCCTTTGAAGAAATACTTCCTGCCATACAAACAACTCTATCCACTCTGCCGGGTCTTTTTATTGCATAGTGCTGAGCCAGGTAAGCACCGTTTGATACACCTGCTACATGGGCTTTGCCGATCTGCAACGTGTTTACTATATCATCGATCCATAAGGATTGGTCGAATTCCTTGAAGTAATTCCCGTTCGGCTCACTTTTCCCGGGTCCTCCGATGGTATCTACCGCAATTACATAAAAATGCTTTGCCAGCTCTTGTATGTTAAAAATCCACATGATGGCCGAAGTATCCCCTACCCCATGGAAAAGCAATAAAGGAGGATTCTCACACTTCCCTGCAACAATAGCATGTGTTTTGCCATATGTTGTTTCAATATCAACTTCCTCTTTGTTTACACCCCATAGTTCCAGCAGCTTATCATACGATTCGTAAAGCAGTTTCTTTCCTTCCTCTTTTTTAAATCTTTTCACACGGTCATACCTCCCTGACACTGAAAAATTGCGCTTCTATTTATTTCTTCTCAAAAAGCTAAGTATCACTTCCGTAGATGGAAAAGGAATGTTTTTCCCATTCTGCATCCGCGTTATTCCCAATCCCTGGATGATGGAAAAATAGGTAACCGCCAGTACTAAAGGGTCTTCTTCTACCATCTCTCCCGCCTTCTGTCCTTCAATGATGATGGGGATAAGGTGTTCAAAAGGTTTTCTTATCTTCTCTTTTGATATTCTTTTTGCTTCCTCAGGAACCGCTTCCGAAGTCATTGCCTGGAGCATGATTAACCTCCAATGCTGCATGGCGATGCTATCGGGGGATAAAAAAGCTTCCGTCAGCCAGACTATTTTTTCATAGGGAGTTCCCTTTAAGGCGGCTGCATATTGAACTGAATTTCCAGCTCCCTCAGCCGCCAAATCAACAATTTTTATAAATATTTCATCTTTGGACCTAAAATAATTATAGACATACCCCTGGCTGAATCCGGCCCGTGCGGCTATATCCTTTATTTTCGTCCCCTCCAGCCCTTTTCGCGCAAAGATCTCAATGGCATTCAACAGAATCTGCCGGGTCCCTTTATCCGGAACTGCCTCTTCAAAACCTTCCATAAACTTCTTTTCCAGTTCTTCACTTTGTGCCGACACAGTTTCGCCCCTTTCTGAATGAACGTTCATTCATATTGTAATATTTTTCTATATCACTGTCAATATACCCATTTTAAAGAATATTTTCTAAGTCCCTTGAGATACTAATAACTGTAAAATAATTAGTAAAAGGGTGATCCTATGGAATTAAAAGATAGTAAAACAAAGTATAATCTTTTGCGAGCATTTGCAGGCGAAAGCCAGGCAATGAACAGGTACATAATGTCTGCCGGCGTTGCTAAAAAGGAAGGCCTATATATAATAGAGAATTTATTCTATTACACGGCAAACCAGGAAAGAGAGCACGCACATCTGTATTTCAAAAAACTTAAGGAGTTTGCAGGTACCAATTTAGCGATCGACGCCGGATATCCCATTGATTTATACGATACAACGCTTCCATTGCTGAAGGCTGCACATCATAACGAGTATGAAGAATGGGAGACCGTATATAAAACCTTTGGAGATATTGCAAAAGAAGAAGGCTTCTCTCCTATCGCCAACACATTTTATAAGGTGGCGGAGATAGAAAAAACGCACGGGGACAGATTTAACAGATATGCAACCGAGCTGGAATCAGGAACATTGTTTAAGAAAGATCAGGAAATAAAATGGATTTGTACCAATTGCGGTCATATTCATATGGGTAAGGAAGCGCTAAAAGTATGTCCAGTTTGTGACCATCCACAAGGCTTTTTCATGGATTTCTTCTTATCATTATTCGAATAAAATACTTCCGGCTGCATTATAATTAAAAAATACTACAATAAGTATATAAAGACTAGCGTTCTACTCCACAGGCAGGGTTCAAAGCATGAGCCCTGCCTGTAAACGTATCCGTAATACGCTGCAATAGCTTACAGCATTTCTTTACTTAAGTCAAGAAATGCCCGTAATGCCGGCGAAATCCATTTATCCTTGTGATACACCACCTGGGTCAGCATTTCAAAGGGAGGGCCCATCCAGGCAAGTTCGATCAACTGTTTTCGCTCCAGCTCCTCTTCAACAGCCGCTCTGGGAAGCAGTGTAACTCCCAGTCCGCTCATGGTTAACTGCTTGATGGTTTGAATACTTCCGGTCTCCAGAATGGATTTAGGCGTTATACCGGATTCCGCTAGAATTTTTAAAAAAAGAGTACGGTAGCTGCATCCTGTTTCCGTAAGAATGAGCGGATAGCCAGCCAAATCCTCCGGATAAACCTCAGAATTCCGTGTCAAAGGGTGTTCCGGCGCAGCCAGTATACATAAGGGCTCCAACCGCTCCATTTCGGATGTCAATTCGGAAACACACAGTTTCTGATCCAGAAAAAACGCTACATCGATCTGGTTTTCCTGCAATAAAGCTTTGAACTCATTGCAGCTTCCCATTTTTAAAATGATTTCCACTTCCGGATACCGCTTATGATATTCCTTAAACAACTGCGGCAGCCGAACCGCACACAAAGACTCAATGGACCCGATGGTCAAGGTCCCCCGGAGAAGGTCCGATGCAGTGACAACATTTTTTGCTTCATCACACAGTTTCAGAATCTGCTTGGCATAGATAAGGAGTTTTTCGCCCTGGGGAGTAAGGGAAATGCTTTTTCCTATTCTTTCAAACAGCCGGACTCCCAGTTCCTTTTCCAGCAACTGTATCTGCGAGGTAATGGAAGATTGTGCATAGCCCAGTTGGTCAGCTGCCTGCGTAAAATTATTCAGCTTTGCTACCGTTACAAAGGTATTTAATTGGCGGAATTCCATGAATCTCACATCCCATCGATTTTTTTGATTATTGTGATTGAATTTATCAATTTTACTAATTCTTCTTCTCATGATACCATATTCTTATATTATTTTCCAGCAGTAAATCTGGAAAATGGAAAGGGGGATGGCTATGAAGAATATCTCTATCGGGCCTGCCCGCAGCGAAGAGATAGAAGATATTTACGACATTCTTGCGGCAGAGGGCTACCCATGGAGTCCGGAGCAGGTAGAGAAAAACCTGTTTGATTTCACGGTACTCCGGTGCGAAAAGCAACTGGTGGCTGTCCTGTTCGGCGCCGTATCCACTAACAACAGTACTATATTTACAGCTGTTCACCCGGGGTATCCCGACCACTTGATCGCTTCTTCCCTGTGCAATCTCCTGACAGGTATTTCCGCACATCGAATTCCCTCCGGCGGGAAACACCCAGTTTAAAATGAAAGGAAAGAGAAATATGCAGGAAGCTTTGAACTATTACGCCCATAAGCTTATGTATGAAATTGATTCCTGGGATTTACAGGAGTTAATTTCTCACAGAGAAAATGTAATTGTGATTGATGCACGTTCCGAAAGCGCGTTCCAAAAGGAACATATTCCGGGAGCCCTCAGCCTTCCTCATAGAAAAATGAATTCGCAGACTGTAGAGGAGCTGGACCGGACTGCGTTGATCGTTACCTACTGTGACGGTATCGGCTGCAATGCCTCCACAAAAGGTGCCCTTGCCATGACCCGTCTGGGTTTCCAGGTAAAAGAACTCATAGGAGGCCTTGACTGGTGGAAGCGAGACGGCTATCAGACACAGGGAGAACTATCTGGAAATACTTCACCCGTCTGCGGCTGTGAATAATGAGGAATTATAGCGCTAAAAGCGCAGATTGAGGATTGAGAATCCCCTTCGCCGCTAGTGGGCTGCTGTAACAAGGAAAGAGGAACGGAATTCCGTTCCTCTTTCCTTGTTGCGACAACCTTTAACTACACCTGTCGTGAGTATTCTTTTCCATGACCTTTACTTCGGAAATTTCCCATAGGCTGGGGTTATGAAGAAATGCTCCACCCTCCCGATTCCTGCTGCAAAGTCCAGAGGCGGGCGTATAGGCCCTTTTGTCCCACCAGATCGTCATGCCTGCCCTGTTCTGCCACCCGGCCTTTGTCAAAAACCACGATATTGTCAGCTCCTCGAATGGTTTTAAGCCTGTGGGCAACGACAATGACGGTTCTTCCCTGAACCAGGGTATTAATCGCTTTCTGTACCTCCACCTCATTTTCAGGGTCCAAAGACGCCGTCGCTTCATCCAGCAGTACTACAGGTGCATCTTTTAAAATAGCGCGGGCAATGGAAATTCTTTGTTTTTCACCGCCGGAAAGTGTGCATCCCCCTTCACCCACAAGCGTATCATATCCCTTTGGCAGCTTCATGATAAAGTCATGACAGCAAGCCTTCCGTGCCGCATCCTCAACCTCTTCCTGCGTCGCCCCTTCCCGTCCGAAGCGTATGTTGCTGCCGATGGTATCCTGAAAGAGGTAAACATCCTGAAATACCATAGAGACCTTCCGAAGCAGCGCCTCCGGTTCCATATCCTTTAGATGCTCCGAGCCGAGAAGAATATCTCCCTGGCCTGGATCATAGAAGCGGGCAATGAGCTTCAGCATCGTACTCTTTCCGCTCCCTGACGGTCCTACCAGGGCAGTCAGCGAACCCTCCGGTATTTTTAATGAGACATTGTAGAGAACAGGAGCCTCTGCATACCCGAAGGTTACATTTCTAAACTCAATGTCATGTACTGCTGAAGGTAGTTTTTCTCCCAGCATGACAGGCTCTTTGCACAGGGCCAGAATCCGTTCTCCCGCCTGCTCATCATAGCGGAATTCTGCGAAATTCACCAGTGCCGTAGTCAAAGGATCAAAGACCCGTGTACCGATAATCAGAAAGGTTACAAAGGTAAGGATATCCAGTTTGCCCCCTAAAAGCAAATGCACCCCTGCCAGTACCAGCAACGTAAGTCCCACTCGCATGCATGCCACAGCCAATAGTACAACCGGCCCTAAAACTCCTTCTATCTTGATGCTTGCACGCATTAGTTCCCTAAAGGCTTTTTCAAGGCGAACGAAACGTTCTCCCGTAAGGTTATAGGCCTTGATCACCCTGATTCCATTCAAATATTCCTGCAGACGGTTGGCAGCATTTATCTTAGCCCGCATATGGCTGGCCCCCAGAGAGCGCTGCAGCTTTGAAGTGGAGAAAAGGATCAGTACAGCCAGGGGCAGGGCTGCAAACATGGAAAGCGCCATGCGCCAGTCCAGAAAGGAAAGCCCCACCAGTGCGATCACCGGCATTACAAGAGCGCCCACTACCTGGGGCATCAAATGGGAGATGCAGTGCTCCACCAGCGTGAAATCGCCCATCATCATATTGGCAAGATCACCGGGGTCCCGGCTGAAAAGATACCCCAGCGGCAGCTTTCTCAAATGCTCTGCGAGATTTGCCCTTCCTTCTGCGGCCACTTTGTATGCACCGCGGTAGGAGGCACGGTATGCGGGAATTTCTCCTAAAAACATAACGATCATATACAAAAGCAGACCTCCGCTAATCCACCCTAACCGGGTTAGATTCAGGGGTGTGCCCGAAATGGCAAAAGGTTCGAACAGCAGTCTTACGGCTTCTATAATCAATACGAAAGGGAAAATATTCAAAATATTGGACAGTAGGGTAAATAAAATAGGCTTTACCAGCTTTCCGGGATTTCCGGCAGTAATATTGTTCAACGGCTTCATACCCTGGCACCTCCTCTTTCAAGTCTCCATGTTGATGCATCGGTATACGCATCCCACATGTTTTTATACAGTCCTTCCCGGGACGTCAGCTGCCCGTGGGTTCCTGTTTCCACAATCCGTCCCTCCTTAAGTACGATAATGTTGTCAGCTTCCCGTATGGAGGAGAGCCGGTGGGCAATGACGATGACTGTCTTATTCCGCATCAGTTCTTTTAACGCCCTCTGCATTTTGTGCTCATTTTCCGGGTCGGCAAAGGCAGTTGCCTCGTCCAGTACCAAAATGGGGGCATTTTTCAGGATCGCCCTTGCCACCGAAACCCGCTGCTCTTCCCCTCCGGAGAGATAGGTTCCTCCCTCTCCGATCAATGTATCATAGCCCTGGGGAAGTCTCTCGATAAATTCGTGGCACTGCGCGGCTTTTGCGGCTGCATAGACCTCTTCACGGGTTGCATCGGGTTTTCCCACCCGGATGTTTTCATATAAGGTATCGTAGAATAAAAAGGTGTCCTGAAAAACAAAGGCAACAGTGTTCATCAAGTCTTCCGTCCGCATATTGCGGATATCCACATCTCCAATGCGTACCGCCCCTTCTCCCACATCCCAGAAACGCGGAATCAGGTTTGCTACCGTGGACTTGCCGGAACCGGAAGGGCCAACCAGCGCTGTTACCTTCCCCTGCCGTGCCTTGAAGTTGACATTGGAAAGAGCCTCAGTACGGGTGGAGGCATCGGCTGCACCATAAGAAAAAGATACATCCTCAAAGGTAACGGTAAAAGAATCCGGATGTTTCGGGTGGTCAGGCTCCGGTACAGGGACTTCATGGAATATCTTATCAATCCGCTCCACTCCCTCGGAAATATCCCGGATGCTGGAAGCCATATAAATGAATTTATACAAGGGAGCCGCCATTCCGGGTGCCGTCACAATAAAGAAAAGCAAAACTAGTGCAAAGGCCATATTGTCCGGTTCCCGGCTCAAAAGAAAAACGCTTGTCGGCAGAATAAAACTTAGGAAGGAGCCCAGCATGACCTTGAAAAAAACATAACCGTTCTGGAACTCATCGGTGTAACGAATGGAAAGGTCACGGTAATTCACCATATCCGCATAAAACCTGCGGAAGGAGTGTACCGTCTGCCCAAACACTTTTACTGCCGGCATACCGCGTACATACTGTACCGCCGAAGCATTAATCCTCTCCAGCGAGTCGTAATACAGCTTCAGGGTTTGCTTTGCCTTGTTCCCCACCATCATGGAGGCCTGTATCGAAAAACCCAATACGATGGCTACAATGCATACAAGAGCCAGCCACACATTTAAATAGAGCATTGCCGCAACCATTACAATGACTGTCGCCAGCGCATTGACCATATCTGGCAGTTGGTGGGCAATGAAGGTTTCGATCTTCTCCACATTCTGCTCCAGGGTCTTTTTTACAGCGCCGGTGGAGGTTTGCGTCAAATACCCCAGGGAAAGCCTTCCCAAATGTTTGAAAAGCTTCATACGCAGTCCGTACAGAATACGGAAGGCTGCGATATGAGAACACATTCCTCCCACATACATGGTCATAAGCCCCCCTACCAGGCCCATGAGGGCAATTACACCCCAGCGGGCCATCCACACTCCATCGGACTGGGAAGGATCCGCAGCATTCTTTAGAAGTTCGGCAAGAATGAAATACACCGAAACATAGGGTACCAGCATAAAAATAGCACTAAAGGAAGAGATAATCCCTGAGACTGTTAAAATCCCCCGCTTCTCTCCGGCAATCTCCAGCAATCGCGAAATTCCTGTCTTCTTTTTATCCAAGATTTTATCCTCCATTTCCTAAGCTTTAAATGATATCGATATTCATTATCATTATACAAGAAGAATTCTAGTCGATTTGACACTTGTTTTCTACCCGAAAAAGGAATGTCGCATAACCCAAAAGGTATTTTTTTACCGTTTTCACGGAAAAACCTCCAGGGAAGCATAAATTTTTCCCTGGAGGTTTTTCCGAGTCAAGGATTATATTATGTTTTGCAGGTACACACCTGGATTTATGCCGAACTTTTTCCTGAAAGCTTCAATGAAATGGCTGATATTTGTATACCCGACCATCCCGGCCACTTCCTTCACCCTCATCTTCTTCTCGTCGAACAACTGCCGGGCCGTTTCCATTCTCTTATCCACTACATAACTATAGAGAGACTGTCCGTAGACTTCCTTGAAACCGGTTTTCAATTTATATTCATTCATGTATACCATCTTTGCCAGGGAGGAAATCGTCATGGGCTCTGTAAAGTTTCTTTCAAGAATCTCCCTTGCCCGGGCCAGACCTTCGATATCCTGCTGTAGCAGCCTTATCTTGCCTTCTCCTCCACCTTTTTCATAAATCATTTCATTCAGGTATACCGCTGTCAGTTACAGGATTTTTCCTTCAATATATATGTTCTTCAAGAGATCCCTATAAGGGCAGTTTATGATTTGCTGTACAATTCCCTTCACGGAAGGGGTTATTTTATATTTCTTGTACAGGATGGGCATCTTTTTTATATGCGTCACCATTTGAGCGGAATGAAAGGCCTCAACGATGGCAGCATATTTATCCGGTCGAAGGCTTACGCCACTGCCCTGATACCTGCAGCCGGATTCATAGCAGCCGGTACTATGAATGAAATCTCCCGAAAAAATGCAGCTTTCATCCCGGTCCAGCGAAAAAGATCGTTCATCTCCTTCCACCGACCACTCAAAGGGGTCTGCAAGGCAAAAACTGATCCTGCAGTTTTCATCATTAACCCGCTCTTCCATCGTCAATCGATTATAAAAGGTAAAATCATAGATTGTAACGTCCATGGATTTTTCAGGAATAATTCTAGTAAGATATCCCTTCCCTGAGCCCTGTGGAAGTATATAGCTTGACTCATTGAAATTCTGACCGTAGATACGATTCAGTTTCCGGCAAAAATCGCACTCTTCGTCATATGGATTCCTGACCTCATACCACAATTTATTACGCTCGCCCAAAATTTCCACCCCTTTGGTATTCCCCCTGCCGCTTTTCCATCTACGCTATAACACATATGCCAAAACGATATTGATAATTATTATCATTTAAATTTTAACAATTTCCAGCAGTCCCGTCAATAAAATTGTATATCCTTACCTTATATCACAGAAATACATTTCATTTCTTGCAAATTCATTTTGGTGATTTATAGTCCCTCTCTCCTTATGGTGTACCAAAACGTCCTTGCATTTATCCGTTTAGGAAGATACCGCACAGGTCTTTTATAAATAGCCCTTTTTTACAATTTTCAGAAATTCATCACTTTATCGATAACTTCAAGTTATGTGTTGACAAGTATTTACCGCCCCTGTAAAATTAATTATAAATTTAAGAGTCCTTTATTTTCTTCCGAAATTAAAAGGGAAGGTTTAAATGAATAACAGTGATCCTTTGCTAGGATTATTATTTACTATAGGAGTATCACCATGAAAAAAGGCATAACCATGAAAGATATCGCGGACAGACTGGGCATCAGTGTGGTAACTGTGTCAAAGGCTCTTGCTGACAAGGATGGCGTCGGCGAAGAACTTAAAGTCAAGATTATGAAAGTGGCTGAAGAAATGGGCTATCGCCTCAATACGGTAGCCAGATCCATGAAGGACGGCTATTCCTATAATATAGGGATTATGGTTCCGGAACGGTTCGTGGGCAACACACAATCCTTCTACCCTTTTTTTTACCAGCACATCTCGAAATTGCTGGAGGAATATCAATACTACAGCATTCTGCAGGTATTGAGCGCGGAAGACGAAGATCAACTGGTGCTGCCGAGAGCCTATTTTGAAAAAAAGGTGGATGGGCTCATCGTCTTAGGCCAGATCAGCATTGAATACATCGAAATACTCCAGAAAGCCGATGTACCCATTGTATTTCTCGATTTTTATGATGAACGTGTCGATGTAGATTCCGTGGTATCGGATAACTTTTATGCTTCTTACGAAATCACCAGCTACTTGATTAAAAACGGTCATAAGGATATTGCTTTTATTGGAGACATTTACGCTACCAGCAGTATCCAGGACCGCTTTTTAGGATATTGCAAGGCGCTTCTTGCAAATAGAATCCGGTTGAGGGAAGACTATGTCATTAATGACCGGGACAAGGATGGAAGATTCATTAAAATAACGCTTCCTGAAAAGATGCCTACAGCCTTCGTTTGTAATAATGACGAACTTGCCTATAACTTTATTCTCCATCTGAAGGACAAGGGTTATCGTGTACCTGAGGACATTTCTGTAGTGGGCTTTGATAATAGCATCTATTCTACCGTTTCAATCCCTCAACTGACCACCATGGTGGTTGATGTGGAGGAAATGGCCAAGACCGCCATCAAGTTTATCATCAATAAAATCCGCAAGGAAAACAAACGCTATGGAAGGATCTTCATAAAAGAAAAAATTTTATATAGAGATTCAGTAAAGAAAATTACACCGGAAACCACCTAGTTTCCGGTGTAATTTTTTTCCCGGCTATTTTTATTTACCTCCCCTCCTCTTTATCAAACTTCTACAAGTTTTCTTCCCTCCCGGAGCAAAAATTGTATAGTATGCACATATTTTTTTGAAATTTTATCCATTAATAGTCACTATTGTATTGACTTCCTTTCTTGAATACGATAAAATTTTAGCTAATCGATAACTTAAAATTAAATTAATTTAAGGGGGGCAAGATCATGGTAAAAAAAAGAATCTTATCTATGGCTTTGGCTGCAGCTATAGCATTTCCTGCGCTAGCTGGCTGTGGCAGCTCCAGTAAGGAGCCTGCCCAACCGGAAACCACCGCTTCTGCCAACCCGGCCGCAACGCCTGGAAAAGCCACACTAAAAGGTGAAATCACTTTTATCCATCATCGTACAGATATTGATGGTACCTTGATGAAGGGCTACATAGCAAAGTTTAACGAGAAATACCCTAGTATCAAAGTAAAAACGGAAACAATGTCTGATTATGAAGGGCAGATGAAGATCCGTTTGAACTCCAACGACTATGGGGATGCAGTGATCGTATCGGACGAAGTGAATAAAGTGGACCTCCCCAATTTCTATGAGCGTCTGGGGTCTGCCACCGAATTGGAAAAAAAGTATATGTGGATCCGGACCGGCCGGTCCCTTGGAGAAGATGTCTTCGGTATTCCCACCTGCGGTAACGCCTTCGGTATTGTCTACAATAAAAAGGTATTTTCGGATGCAGGTATAACAAAACTCCCTGCAACTCCCGATGAATTCATTTCTGCATTGAAGTCCGTCAAGGAGAAGACAAAAGCCATCCCCATGTATACCAACTATGCCGCCGACTGGCCCATGCAGCAATGGGAAGACCACAGAACCTCCGTAGCAGGTAATCCCGATTACGTAAACAGTATGGCCCATATGGATGATCCCTTCTCTCCCGGCAGACCCCACTATATCGTATACAAGCTTATGTACGATGCCGTGAAGGAAAAGCTGGTAGAACAGGACCCGTTAACCACCGATTGGGAATCCTCCAAGCCCCGGATGGCAAATGGTGAAATCGCGACTATGGTTTTAGGTTCCTGGGCCATTAGCCAGATTAAGGAAAAGGCTGCCAATCCTGCCGATATCGGTTACATGCCCTTCCCGTATACAAACAAGGACGGCAAGATTTATGCCGGTTCCGGCGGTGATAAGAATATAGGGATCAATAAGAACAGTAAAAACAAGGAAGCTGCAAGAGCATGGCTGGACTTCTTCCTCAACGAAACCACCTATGCAAAGGATCTGGGTGCAATCTCTACCCTCAAAGGCTCTCCTCTTCCGGATGCTTTAAAGGCGTTCCAGGACCTTGGAGCCGTACTTATCACCAACAATCCTGCGCCTGCCGGTGAGGACGGTCTTGTTGACAAGATCGACAAGGAATCCGAAGTCGGGTTGTGGCAATCTGCCTTCAAGAAGCGTATTATTGAAGCTGCACTGGGAAACAGGAAAGAATCTTATGATGATATCATGAAAGATTTGAATACCAAATGGGCAAAAGGAAGAAAGGCTGTTGTAAAATAACAGTTCCTTTTTTCAATACTGTACTTTCAAATTTCATTTATACATAAATAAAAAAGGGAAAGACCTTTTCACTTTCCCTTTTTCTTTCCTGTGAGTCAATATAAATGCTGCAAAACATTGATCCACAATAAATTATGATTCCTGCTTGAACGGAGGTACCGGAATGTTTTCGAAACTCAGCTACGGCACACAAAAAAGAATCCTGATTGTCACCTTCCTTTTTATCCCGCTTGTATTATTATTGGTTTTCTCCTACCTCCCGCTGTTGAATATGCTGTGGTACAGCATTCATAACTGGAATGGGTATTCTAAAAACATGAAGTTTATCGGATTGCAAAACTACATTGAATTGTTTACAAGGCCGGAATTGTTTTCAGTATTCAAGGTCAGCCTGTACTATTTTGCCGGTTCCTTTGTGCAGCTCTTCCTCGCCTTGTATTTTGCGACTCTTTTAAGCTTTAAAGGCAAGGGACAAAACTTTTTTAAGGGAGTCCTCTTCTTCCCCTACTTATTGAATGGCGTGGCAATCTCCTTTATCTTTCTTTATTTCTTCCGGCCGGACGGTACCCTGGACCACATCCTGCGTTGGGTGGGACTAGGCAACCATGTCCAGCTGTGGTTGAGAAATCCGGACATCATCAATTGGGCTCTTGCCGGTGTTTCCGTATGGCGGTATATGGGATATGCCTTCATTCTTTTTCTGGGCTCCATTCAGTCGGTTTCATCCGAACTTTATGAAGCGGCGGAAATCGATGGCGCCAATCATTGGCATCAGTTCCGGTATATTATACTGCCCTCCATACGCAGAATTATCCAGTTAAACCTGATACTGGCCATCAGCGGCTCCATCAGCGTGTTTGAAATTCCCTATGTCATGACCCATGGGGGCAATGGAAGTATGACTTTTGTGGTCCAAACCGTCGACATGGCATTTAAAAATCAAAAGTTTGGCCTGGCTTCGGCAATGGCTACCGTTTTGCTTATGATTGTGATTCTCGTAACACTGGTTCAAAAAAAGCTTTTTCATGAAAAGGAGGTGTAGCGATGCAGAAGAATTATTCCCTTCCTTTTATCCTGGTAAAATACTTGTCACTGATAGCTGGAGCCATAGTCGCCATCCTGCCCATTCTCGTAGTATTTTTTGCAGCCTTCAAAACAGAGCAGGAATATACGAAAACCAGCCCTTTGGCGCTGCCTGAAAACCTTTTCAACTTTGCCAATTTCCGGCGTGCCATCGTAGACGGAGGCATGCTGACCGGATTCCTGAATACAAGTATTATCCTGGTGGCCTCCGTTGCAGGGGCAGTCCTTATCGGTACAATGGTAGCCTATGTATTGAGCCGCTTCCAGTTTAAAGGACGCAGCTGTATTCTGGCAGCTTTTTTATTTGCCACCCTTATTCCCGGTGTTACCACCCAGGTCTCCACCTTTAAAATCATACAGTCTTTGGGACTGTTCAATACCCGAATGGCAGCTATTATGCTCTATATGGGGACGGATATTGTGGCCATCTACATATTTATTCAGTTTATCGCCAATATCTCCATGGCACTGGACGAATCTGCCATGTTAGATGGTGCATCCTATTTTACCATCTACGGGAAAATCATACTGCCTTTGCTCAGGCCCGCTATTTCCACAGTATTTATTATTAAGGGCATCGCCATCTATAATGACTTTTATACACCTTTTCTCTATATGCCGAAAAAGGAACTCAAAGTCGTATCAACGGCCCTTTTCAACTTTATTGGTCCCTATGGGGCTCACTGGGAAGTGATTTGCGCATTGATTATCCTGGCAATCATCCCCACACTCATTGTTTTTCTGTCATTGCAAAAGTATTTGTATAACGGCTTTACACAAGGTTCCGTCAAAATGTAGGTACCCTTGTGTGTAAGTAGTAATGACTTCGACATTTATAACAGCAGAAAGGATAAAGTAGAATGAAGAAAATAAAAATCATCGGAAGCAGTTTGCCCACCATTCCCTGGCAGGAAAAACCCCAAGGCTTTCATGGGCCTGTTTGGCGGCATACAACCAATCCTATCATTTCCCGCAATCCTGTAAACGGAGTATCCAGGATTTTCAACAGTGCTGTGGTACCCTATCAAGGCAAATTTGCAGGCGTTTTTCGGGCGGAAACAGTGAATGGGCGTCCTCACCTGCACCTTAGCTGGAGCGAGGATGCACTTACCTGGTCCATTGAAGAGACGCGCATCGATTTCATAGACGAAGAGGGACAGCCCTATCAGCCTTGTTATGCCTATGATCCACGGTTGGTAAAAATCGAAGACATCTATTATATTATCTGGTGTACCGACTTCTACGGAGCCGCCCTGGGATTGGCAAAAACAAAGGACTTTAAGACCTTTGTCCGTCTGGCAAACCCGTTTCTTCCCTTTAACCGGAACGGAGTCCTGTTTCCAAGAAAAATCAACAACATGTTTGTACTAGCCTCCCGTCCCAGTGACAGCGGCCATACGCCTTTTGGCGACATTTTTCTGAGCGACAGTCCGGATATGAAATTTTGGGGCAATCACAGACGTGTCATGGGAAAAGGCGGCTATGGCTGGTGGCAAAATTTAAAAATCGGCAGCGGCGCTGCCCCCATAGAAACGACAGAAGGATGGCTTATGTTCTATCACGGTGTTACGCAGACCTGCAACGGATATGTATACAGTATGGGAGCCGTTATTCTGGACATCGACGAACCCTCCAGAGTAAAATACCGCTGCGGCAATTATGTATTGACACCGGAAGAGTGGTATGAGGAAAGAGGGTTTGTAAATAATGTAATTTTTCCCTGCGCCACCCTTCAGGACGCAGACACGGGAAGAATCGTCATTTATTATGGCGCAGCCGACACCTATGTATGCGTCGCCTATACTACAGTTGAGGAAATCATCAATTATGTAATGGATCATAACGAAATCATTCCAGAGGACCATGAAGCTGGTATTATGTAATGGAAAATATACCTTGTCCTTCCATTACGGGTAATCCAGGGCAATGAAAGATTGCCTGCATGGATATGGAAAAACCAGTTGGAACCCTTATTGGAAGGGTAATCTTCCAAGCTGTTATAGTGAAACATACCTCCATAAACAGATAACCTGGGAAAAGTTATGATATCTTCATCTGGCATTGGTATTCAACCGGTGTCAGATTTTTTAATTTCCCAGGAATCTCTGGTATTGCATCAATGTCGCGAAAAAAGATAAATCCATAGGTTCACCCTCCCCCAGTAACCTGTGGGCAGTAAAACCAGCTTCACATTTCCTACATTTACGATTATAATTAGTTTATTACTGCTGGAATTATCAGTTTGAAAAACAAAACGAGAAGGAAGGAAAGAAGAAATATGCTGGCCCTATTACAAAACCTTGATATAAACATATTGAATTTTATCAGCAACCATTTTCACAATTCCATATTGGACAAAATTATGCCTGTAATAACAATACTGGGAAATAACGGCATGATTTGGATAATACTATCCCTGCCTTTACTCATAAGTAAAAAATACAGGCACGTAGGCTTTATGGCCATTGGGGCCTTGCTGTTAAGTTACTTGCTGGGAGAGGGAATATTAAAACACCTGGTTCAAAGATCAAGGCCCTTTGTAAACTTGCCTGCCATGGATCTGCTGATCGCCAAACCGCTATCCTATTCATTCCCTTCCGGTCATACTGCCTCTTCTTTTGCAGCTGTCGGAATACTTTGGAGAGAATTCAAGCGATATAGAATCTATATGGTTACCCTGGCGGCTTTGATTGCCTTTTCAAGGATGTACCTGTATGTCCACTACCCCACGGATATCCTGGGCGGTATTCTGTTAGGCCTTGCCTGCTCCTGGATCGTCTTCCGTGTTTATGAAACGAGAGTGCGCAAAACATTACAGGACCGTAGAACGCATTCCGTACAATAGGTTCTCCGTTGTATAATAAAGGGACGATTCAGTTAGAAAGTAACCGAATCGTCCCTTTAATTCATTGGTTCCGACAGTTAGAATTTAAAATATTCCCCTTTTATAAATGTATTGTCTTCGAGCTTGCAATTCTCAAAGGTAACATTATTTTTATTGACAGCCAGGTAGTTGCTCTTGTTTCCCTTAAGGATGGAATCCTTAATTACTACTTTACAAAACTCTTTTTCCGACAACATGCTGCTAATAAAGTAATTGGGATAATCAGGCTCGTTTTTGTTTATGATTCGGACATTATTTAAAAAGCTGCATTGGTTAAACAGGATATCAGTGGAATCCGGCGCAGCGATAAAATCCCATGTGAATTGATTGTCCGTTATTTCACATTTCTCAAAGGTTATATGATCGGAAGAACTTATAAGGGCAAATCCATCATACTCTTTTCCATTGGACAGTTTGCACTGTGTGATGCGAATATCCTGTGAAAAGCTAATATCGAAAGCTCGCAGGGAACATTGCGTTATGACCGATTGGTCCATATCCAGGCGCTGTACCCGGTTCAGTTCCAACCCGATACTTCCGCAGCCGTAAAGTTCCGACTTGCTTATGGAGATGTTCCTGCTGTTACTGAATTTCAATACGCCTGCATCACACGCATATTCCTTGGGAGAATGTCCTGCCACAATATTCTTAATGGTAATGTTCTCGGCGCCCTCGAAATTCATAATATAGGCATATCGGGGAGCAACGGTAATTTCCGTCTTCCCTTCGCCGGAGCCTTCTATGGTAAGATTCTTCACATTCTGAAGATTTAACTCCTTTCCATCCAGCACCGGTTCCCAAACCACCGACGGATTCGAGCTGTCCTTGTGTTCCACACTGGACAGGTCATATACTCCCGGCTTTAGTATGATCTTTCTGTTTGAGCCAAGAGCTTTCACAAGCTCTGCTGCCGTTCCCACAGTGACTTCCGTATATTCCTCCTTCTCCGTCTTTTGCGTGATATAGACACTGTTGGTAGGCTCCTCCCAGACTACTTCCTTTCCCAGGGCTTCCGAAATGGCCCGCAACGGCAGATAGGTGCTTCCATTATAGACAAAGGGCTTCACTTCGTTTCCCAAAGCGTCCTTCGGTTGAATTTGATTCCCGTCAACATAAATCTTAATTCCATTATAAATTGCCGTAATGGTTTTCTCCACAGGCTCTCCCCAAGCTGTAAAAGCTGTAGTGAAAAGCACGGCCGTAGTAACAACGCCTGCCATAAATCCTTTCATTTCCCTTTTCATTTGAATACCTCACTTCTTATTTATTCTACACAAAGTATATAGTAAAATTATTCCAAAATCAACGCTCTCCCGCATGTGCTGCTGCTTGTGCAAATACAAAAAAGCAGGAAAAGTGGTAAATTCATCCACTTCTCCCGCTTTTGCATAAATAAAAAAATAGGAGAACGCTTTACAATATTGTTTTGGTGTCTCGTTGACCACTGAAGGCATTGCCCGTGAGGTAAAAACACGGGGCCGGGTTACAGCAGTGTTCCCTCCCTTATGGTATTCGCGAGTTCTCTACCTACTGCGACTTCCACCAGCTTTAGTGAAAACTCCATGGCTGTCCCAGGTCCCCGGGAGGTAATAAATTTCCCCTCCTGCACCACTCTTTCGGTTCTGCATTCCGCACCGGCCAAATACTCTTCAAATCCCGGATAGCAAGTGGCAGCCTTCCCCTTGAGGAGGCCCATTCTTCCCAGAACCATGGGTGCCGCGCAGATGGCTGCAATCCATTTTCCTTCCTCCGCATAATACCGTAAAAGAGAGGTGAGCCCCGGATGGGCTTCAAGGTTTTCGGTACCGGGCATTCCACCCGGGAGCACAACCATATCACCTTCCTTCAAAAGTTCAACATCAAACAGTATGTCCGCATGAAGTGTAACTCCATGGGCACCTGTTACCTCCTTATTTCCCGATATGGAAACAGTCTTTGCATCCAACTCGGCTCTCCGCAGAATATCCACGATTGTTACCGCTTCAATTTCCTCAAAGCCCTCTGCCATCATCACATAAATCGTCATTGCCTGTTCCTCCTTTTCCTGTATGGATAAAAATTTTTACAACCGTAATTCATGCACATCGAAAAACCTTCTTTTAAAACCTATAGGAAACAGAATTCTGCCCAGCAGTACCACTGTATTTTTGTTATACTTTATTTGTAAGGATTTTATACAATACTTTACTGCCTTCACCTTATGCTTTTTTACGTTGAAATACCCTAAGGTAAGATAGGCCCTCCCGATGGCAGCGTCAATCTCCTCCAAACAATACTCCGGATTTTTGATTTTCGTCGATTTTCGCACTAATTCCTTTCTATAGGTAAAGGCTGTAATCCTCTTTGATATCGTCAATGTTAACTTTTTAATTAAGGCCTCGTTAAGAAAAGCAGTTTCATTCTTGAGCAATTCGGATCGATTCGTATATGCATACAGATTATCCTCTCCAAAATTGTAAATAAAGTGATAGTCGTTAATAAAACAAAAATCATACTCATGGAAAATTCTAAACATCAGGTCATAATCCTCATTTACCGGCAAGGTCTCATTAAAGGTTCCTACCGCATCCAGCACTGCTTTTTCCAGCACCAGGGTGTTAACGTGATACATGTTGAACCGTTCCACAATATTGTATTCGAAAAAGCTTTGATCGAAAAACACGAGATTTCCTTTTACTCTCGGTTTCAACAGGATGACCGCCCTTTCCAGATCATCACTGGTGCCGTAGTCTTCATTGGTTATAAGCTTTCCATTGATTCGCTCATAATAGGTAGCAAAGCATACCCTGACATTTTCATTCAACAGCACATCCAGGCTGGAGCTCAGATGATGCTCCAGCCACTCATCGTCGGAGTCCAGGAAAGCGATATATTTTCCTTTTGCATGATCGATTCCGAAGTTTCTTGCACCGCTGGGACCTTTACTTCTTTCATTTTGCAGGTATCGGATCCGGCGATCCTGACTCGAGTAGCGGCTTATGAGTTCCTTGGTATTGTCTGTGCTTCTGTCGTCTACAACAATCAATTCCCAGTTCGTATAGGTCTGGTTAAAGACGGATTTAATGGCCACCGGCAATAATTTTTCCCGGTTAAAGGTAGGCATGATGATGCTTACTAAAGGCCTCTCCTTGTATTCGATTGTTTCAGCAGGTTTCTGCATAAGGACAGCACTTTTATCCTTCTCCCGTACGGAGTCTTCGGAAGCAGCCGTTACTCCCGAAAGCTCTCTGACAAAATTCATCGCTGCCTCCTTCGAACCGCACTTCCCCATATCTTCCCATCCTGTTGGAATTTTCAGGTTTGAAGGCCACATGGAATACCTGCCTTCAAAATTACGCAAAACCCTGAACCCGGCTGAACCCTCTTTACGCATACTATAAAGCAACTCCTTTCCCAGTCGGTACGGAGGATAGTTTCCGATCCGCCAGTTCCTGTAGTTTATCCTTGTCCTTGATGGTCACTGCATCCGGTATTGCATCAGGCAGTAGATCATCCATATCGCTTAAAGGCTTGTATTTATACCCGATCAGGGTCCAGAAAACCAGCAATGCACCCAGAATGACCGCCATGAGCCCCATGCCTCTTCCCGCTCCGATCCCTATGACAGATCCTATAACGGAAGCTACAGCATTATTTCCGCTCATCAGAGGCTCAAAGAAGTGGTCTGCAAGCCTGGCACCCACAACAAAGCTGATGGGCCGCATGGACCATGCCAGCATCTGATTGATGGCAAATACACGCCCCTGTAATTCCAACCCTACCTTTACCTGAATCAGGGACTGCCAGTGAATGTCTACAATAACAACGGACAAACCAAATCCGAACAAAGCCACCGCCACAGTCACGGGGGAGGGCCGCAAACCGGCAATCAGGATCGACAAACCTGAGAATATAACAAATCCCACCATCCCTTTGGCTCTTTTTCTGGTTCCCCCAAAGATACTCATGACTGTGGAGCCCACCAATACCCCGATTCCGGAAAAGGCCGTTATGAGTCCGAGAGTAGCGGGCTTGGCAAAGGACAATATCAAAGGGGTCGTGATTACATCAAACATGCTTTCGAGGAAGTTACACACCATAAAGAAAACCACCATGGCAACGAGACTCTTTCTTCTGACCAGGTAGTTCCAGCCCCCCGCAATTTCCTTCATAATGGGCTCTTCCAGCTTTCTAAACAGGGTATTGGGAAATCTTATGAACAACAAGGTCACAACGGCAGCAATAAAAGTTACAGCATCAATCAGGACAATATTCTTAAAGCCGATGCTGTCCATAAAAATACCGCCGCAAATGGGGGCCAATATGCCTCCGATGGCTCCTGCAAACTGGGAAATACCATTGGCCTGTACCAGATGGATTTTGGGAACAATCTGCGTAATGGCCGCCAGGTAAGCCGGACGCCGAAATGCACCGGCCATGGACCCCAGTACCGTAAACATGTAGACATGCCATATCTGGAGGGCATGATTTGCCAGAAGGGCAAAGGTTGCCACAGAGCCTATAAAGCAAACAACATCACACAGGATCAGAATCAGCCGTCGATCGGTCCTGTCCGCAACTGCACCGGCAAAAGGCAGTAAAAGAATAGTAGGAAGCAGTCCGAAAAGGAACATCATGGCAAATTCAGATACCGCTCCGCTCTGTTGATATACCCAAACACCGGTGGCAAATCCCGATAATATGCTCCCCAGGGAGGATATGAGCTGGGCAATGGAAATAATCATGAACAAGGACATGCTGGGTTTTACGGACTTATCCCGCAGGGTGTTGGGTGCAGCATCGGTCACATCCACAACTGCAGGGGATTTTTCCGGTTCGGAAGCCGGAAGCACACGTCTCTGCCAGCCATCAATCTTTTCCCGGATAATTTCTACCAGTCGGTCCGTCTGGTACTTTTGGAAATAATGTCCTGCGAACTCGATCACCCGAAGATCCACCTGCGGGGAAAAGTCTTCCCACTCCTTATACCTTTCCTGATAGAACTCGCACATCCTGTCACTGCTGCCCACGATGGACGTAATGGGCGCATTGATCTTCCGGATGACAGGTTCCTTATAAAGTTCTGTAAAGTACTCATCCGATTCGATGGAGTCATGCCGCAGGTTCCTCAGCATGAATTTGGTTTCTTCCGGGCTTATGGAATCGTTGATGCCTCCGACACTTTTTAAAAGGTCACGGTACCCTTTTTCAGGCAAGACATTGGGAAACAGCTTCGACCACAAATCAAAAAACCAATTGCTTATGCGCGGTGAAGGAAACATGGCCCCGATAAAAATCCCATCCACTTTTATGCCGGCTTCTTCCAGCAGGTAGGCAAGCCGTATTACCATGGCCCCTCCCAGGCATTGTCCGTATAGTACAATAGGGCCCTTTACCTTTCTTTTGATCTCTTCCAGACACAGCAGTGAGGCTTCCTTTATGGATGCCAGCGGCTCATCGGGGCAGCTGTAATCATGTCCCGGCAGTTCAACCGCATAGAGGGAATAGTTTTTGGGCAAGGCATTGGCAAGGGGTTGGTACGTAATGGCACTGGCCCCTCCGTAGGGAACACAAATCAGGGAAGCCACCTTTTGACTGGCTGGTACCGGTTTTGTGAGCTCATGGAGTACTTCGCGGACAGCGGATTTCTTTTTTGCCGTAAATACGGTCAATTCACGGATGGTAGGATTCCTGAAGAGCTCCATTACACCCAGTTTGCTGCTTATGCTGCGCACGACCCTAATGGCCTTGAAGGAATCTCCTCCCAGATCGAAGAAGTTGTCATCGATACCGATTTTATCAATGCCCAGCACTTCAGACCATATCTTTGCAATTCTGATTTCTTCCTCGTTTCTGGGTGCAACAAATTCATCTCCCGTCTCTCTTCTGGAAGAGTCGGGAGCGGGCAGCAGAGCACGGTCCACCTTGCCGTTGGCATTCAAGGGAATTGCCGGCAGTGAAATAAATGCTTGGGGAATCATGTAATCCGGCAGATGCTTCTTTAGATACTCCCGCAGGTTTGCCGTACTGTATTCCTCGGCACTCTTTTTGTCCGGTACGATATAAGCCACCAGCCGCTTGTCGCCAGGCTTGTCTTCCCGTACCACAACCACTGCCTCCTGTAGGGAAGGGCAGTTTTTTAACAATGCCTCGATTTCGCCGATTTCGATTCTGTAGCCCCGTATCTTTACCTGGCTGTCGATCCGCCCCAGAAATTCAATATTTCCATCCGGCAGGTACCGTGCCAGGTCCCCTGTAGCGTACATACACCGCCCGGCCTCCTCCGCAAAAATATCCGGGAGGTATTTCTCCGCCGTAAGCTCCGGCCGGTTGAGATATCCACGGGTTACACCCTTTCCGCCGATATACAGTTCTCCCGTTACCCCGATGGGCACAGGCTGCATGAAGGAATCCAGGATATACATTCTGGAATTTGGAAGGGGTCTGCCCAGAGGAACATTTTGCTTGCTCTCCGTCTCGGGTACCTGCGTGATTTTATAGGTGAGCACTCCTACGGTAGTTTCTGTAGGTCCGTAGTGGTTCATTACAACGCATTCCGGCCGGAGGGACTTTATTTTTGCAATGGTATCCCAGTTACTCGCTTCCCCACCAAAGATCAGATACTTCCTTGGAATTACATCTTCCAGATTGGATATGCCTTTTAAGGCTTCAAAATGGCTGGGAACGATCTTCAACACATCGATGGGGTTCTCTCTGAAATATTGTGCCAGTGATTCCGGATCTGCAGCACGGTCATAGGTTATAATATGAAGCTGTCCGCCAGAGCATAAAGCACCCCATAAGGTCGTCAACCCAAGGTCTGCTGCAAAGGTGGTCACTATGGCATAGCTCAAGCCGGAGGGTACATCCAGCCGCTTCAGTATACCCTGGGCGTAGTTTGCAATATTTCTATGCTCGATGACGACGCCTTTGGGCTTTCCCGTGGATCCTGACGTAAATATGATATAGGCAGCCTTTGCAGGCTCTACTTCTATCTGCAAATTTTCATCCTTATATCCTTCAATGCTCCCCCACTGTGTATCCATGTAGAAGATACCGGTATCATGGAAATCCTCTGCTTCCACATCCAAGTCGGAAGTAGTGATAAGAAGCTTTGCGGATGCCTCTTTTAACATGTACCCAACCCTGTCCTTCGGATACACCGGGTCGATGGGAACATAGGCAGCACCCGCTTTAAGAACGCCCAGTATGGCTGCCACGATTTCCAGGGACCGCTCCATGAAAAGTGCCACCTTGTCGTCGGGTCCGACCCCTTGGTTCCGCAGGTAACAGGCCAGCTTGTTGGCTTTTTTGTTCAGCTCACCGTAGGTATGGTGTTTTCCTTCAAAATGTATAGCTACAGCCTCTGGCGCCGCTTCAGTCTGCTTTTCAAACAGGGTATGGATACCGCCGGCTTTTTCAAAATCCACATGGGTATTATTCCATGCTGCCTGAAGTTCCTGTTCTTCCGGCGATAACAAGGGCAATTCCGCGATGGACTGCTGCGGGTCGGCAATGGCACTGCGGACCAGCATTTCAAAATGGGATAAAAACCTTTCAACGGTATCCCTGTTGAACAGGTCAGGGTTGTAAGCAGCCCGCAGTTTCAGTCCTTCCGGAGCTTCTACGACATACAGGGTGATATCAAAGCTTCCCGATTTCGAATCGATGACATAAGGTTCGATGGTAAGTCCGGGAAGCTGCGGATTCCTGTCCGGCTTGTTTTCATATACAAACATGACCTGGAATATGGGGGTGTTGCTCAGGTCACGTTTTACCCGCAGTTCATCCACCAGTCTCTCAAAGGGAACATCCTGATGTTCATAGGCTTCCAGCGTAGTATCCCTAACCCGGCTCAATAATTCAGCAAAGCTCATTTCGATGTCCAAAGCCGTCCGAAAAACCAGCGTATTGGCAAAAAAACCGATAAGTTTTTCCAATTCATGTCTTCTTCTGTTGGCGATGGGGGAACCGATGATAATATCCTTAAGTCCCGTATACCTATGAAGCAGTACATTAAAAACGCCCAGCAGCGTCATGAAGGAAGTACAGCCTTCTTTTCTTCCCAGTTCCTTTAGTTTCTCCATCAAGTCATAGGGGATGGTACGGTAGGCATTCTCGGCGTTGGTCGTCTTCACCGCCTGTCTGGGCCTGTCCAGCGGAAGCTCCAGCACAGGGAGCTCTCCTCCCAGCTTCCTTTTCCAATAATAGATTTGTTTTTCCAGTGCTTCTCCCTTAAGCCAGTTTCTCTGCCAGGCGGCAAAATCAGCATACTGAACGGGCAGTCCAGGAAGGGAGATTTCTTCCCCCTGGGTAAAGTGCCGGTAGAAGGCTTCCAATTCATTCACAAAGTTCTCAATGGACCATCCGTCATTGGCGATGTGGTGTGTTTTCCACAGGAATAACTGCTCCTCCTCCGATACTTTGATGACAATGGCGTTGGCCAGGGGAGCGGCTGTCAGGTCAAAACGGGCCTCCACCATTTCCTCTACGCAGTCATAAACCTCCTCTTCCGTCTTTCCCCGGAAGTCAAGGTTTTCCACCTTTACCTGCAATTCCGGGGCGACGGTCTGCATTCCTTCCCCCTGTACATAATGGAAGGTGGTCCTCCAAATCTCATGGCGTTTTATGATTTCATTTAGCGCATACTCCAGCGCCTCTATATTTAGAAATCCTTTTATCCTATAGGAATTGCAGAAATTATTCTTGGAGCTTCCCGACTCAAACTGCTCCATAAACCAGAGCCTCTGCTGGGCAAAAGACAGTTGGAAGCTGTTCATTTCCTTATTTCTTGGCAGTACAGGAATGCTTTCTTCACTATTCTCCGCTTTTTTCCTTTTGATGGTTTTCATCGCCAAGATTGCCCTCTGTTCCTCCGAGAGTTTTTCCATAAGAGTTTTTACATTGCTCACGTTCCCGTTCCCCTTTCCCGCTTCTTTCTTAGCATAAGAAGGAGCGCTGATTTTCTGTCCTCCGAAAGTCCACTCAAAGGGTCCATCTCTCCTGCAATTCCCCCACGGACAGTTTGGGTCCGGTCCTTTTCCGGGCAGACCGACGCAGAAGTACTCGCTGTGGGTATAGCATACTTTACGATCCATGCCTTGTTTCCTACCGCACTTTCTATGACTTCTCCCGCCGTGTCCAAAGCGTTTTTGCTTTTTAATCTCGCAGCAATGCTCTCACATTGCATCCTTACGGCAGGAGCCATTAGAGTGCTCAGCTTCTCGGCAATCACAGCTCCCTGCCATTGGATGGGAGGTAAATATTCTCCAATCCCCATTTCCTTTATGCGCATGGCATTATCCGGCCGGTCCGTATCTGCTGCCAGTGCAAGCTGCGGAACTGCTGCATGAGCGGCTCCGGCAATGGTGCCGATACCTCCATGGTGGATGACCAGCTTCATTCTATGGAGGATAGTATCCAGAGGTAAGAAGCCATAGGCCCGAATAAAGTCCGGAAGTTCCTCCGGTATCAACTCTTTGTGTTCGCACACCAAAATAGCACGGTGTTTTAACAGCTTGCACGCTTCTGCCGCAACCCGATAGAAATTGGATTTCAGAAGCATGCTCGTCCCTCCTGTAATCAGTATGGGAGGCTCCCCCGCATTTATAAAAGCTTCCGCCTCCTCTGGGACTTCCCTATTACTGGGGACAGACTGCAGCGGAAATCCGGCAGCGGATACTTCAAAGGGTCCATAGCCTTCCTTTCTGGCAAACCATTCGGGCCAAAATCCTACGCAGCTTCTGACGGAAGACATCCATGCAAGCCAGCTTTCTATGGGCTCCAGCCCTAGTTTTCTACGAGCTGTATTAATGGTATTGACCTGAAAATCTCCGATCAGCTCATTTTGTGCAGACAAATGATAAATGTAGGTGGGCGCTAAAAACACAGGTACCACAGGAACCCCAAGCTTTTCGGAAACCAGGTATGCTGCAATGCTGGACCGGTGTCTGGCTACAAGTACGGTGTCCTCCCATCGGCACAGGCCAGCAATCCGGTTATATTCCTGCAAAAGCTGCTCCGTTCCATGATACTTCTCATTAAAAGCCATGTAGCCCCTGGGGTTTTCCAGTGGGTCGCCCATCATCCCGATATCCTTTAATAATTGGGGATAGTCTTTGGGAGAATCGATTGCTTCAAAATTGATCCCTGCTTCCGAAGCCATTTCTGCAAATGCGCCATGGGTAAGCAGCGTCACCCGGTGCCCACGGTTTTTCAAGCTCCGGCTGAGCCTGAGGAAAGGCAATACATCCCCCCAGGTGTAATGGGATGTCACGATTATATTTGCCATTGATTTCACCTCCGGTCTGAGAACCTGTTCAGTATCTCATTGCACTCGTCATTTTGGCGGATTTTGCGCCATACTGCGTTAAATTTTCTTGCAATAAACAAATTATTACTGCGAAAATTTGCCTTGCCTGGCACAAAATCCACCTAAAATGCCAAGCACAAGCAGATACTGAACAGGTTCTGAATACAGCCTGCCTGCTATGCCTACTCGTCAAGCAGTGCCCGGATCTCTTCTTCCGATAATCCTTCCAGTTCGCGGATCATTTCCTGAATCTCACTGGCATCCACTTGACCCAACAGCAATTCTTCCACGATTTCCGTCAATCCCCGGACCGTCCTCCCTTTTGTCAGCACCTCCCGGAGAGGTACTGAAATGTCAAAATGTGCATTCAACCGGAAAACCAACTGTGTCGCCAGCAAGGAGTGCCCCCCCAATTCAAGGAAGTCATCGTCAAGGCCGATGGGAGCAAAATCGAATAAATTTTCCCATATCCCGGCAATCTCTTTCTGTAAAGCGGTCTGGGGAGCTATGTAAGTTTCTCTTCCCCCGCTGCTGAAATCGGGCACGGGCAATGCACGGCGATCAATTTTACCGTTGGAATTCAAAGGAAGCTTTTCCATGTATACGTACACTGACGGTATCATATATTCGGGTACGATCTGTGCAAGGAAACGTCTTAGCTCGCCGTTTTCAGGCACATTTCCCGGCACGCCTTCAAAATACGCCGTTATGTACTTATTTCCCGGGATATCCTCCCGTACTGCAACCACGGATTGACGAATAAAGGGGTGCTTTTCAAGGGCCGCTTCGATTTCTCCCAATTCGATGCGAAAGCCCCTCACTTTCACTTGAAAGTCCTTTCTCCCCATAAAGTCGATATCCCCAGCCGCTGTCCAGCGCCCTATATCCCCTGTTTTATATAACCTTCCCCCTTCCGTATCAAAGGGATTTATCATAAAGGCTTCTTTGGTCTTTTCGGGATTATTCAAATATCCTCTTCCCACGCCGACTCCCGCAACACAGATCTCTCCCGCAATTCCCACAGGGCAGAGTTTCATCCAGGGATCAACGATGTAGATTTTAAAATTCTGTACCGGCCTGCCGATGGGTATGCTTTGCAGTTCCGGCTCCTTATCCATGATGCAGTGGGTTATATCATCCGATGCTTCCGTAGGCCCATAGGCATTTACCAGCTTGATTCCACCGAACATTTCAAACCATTTCCGCACCAGGTTAGGCTTTAGGGTTTCACCCGTAACCAACAGGTATTGCATCTGTGCAAACTGCCTGCTTTTATGCGCAAGCCGCTCCAGCATGGCAGAAAGGAAAGAAGGTACTACTTCCAGCACCGTCACTTCATCCGCTATCACTGTATCGATAAACGCATCGGGATTTAAAACCAGCTCATTGGGATAAATGACGGTGGTTCCACCGGTGATGAGTGCACAAAACATCTGCCATACGGAGATATCAAAGCAATGGGATGCATTATTGGCAATAATGCTGGTATCCGCCAGTTTCAGATCGTTTATTTTGGCAAACATATGGTTAAGCATGCCGATGTGTTCTACCATGGCGCCTTTTGGCTTTCCGGTGGAACCGGAAGTAAATATTACATAGGCCAGATTCTCAGGACCTGCTTCGGTATCCATATTTTCCGGACTCTCCTGGCTGATACTGTCCATGACCTGATCCAAGGCAATCCATCTGCTCGCAGTAGCCTTCGACAGGTTCTGTGAAGCATATTCGGACAAGGTTACAACCACAGGACTTTCCGACTCCTCCAGAATAACCCGCAGCCTTTCCTCCGGGTAGGTAACATCCACAGGAATATAGGCTCCCCCTGCCTTCCAAATGGCCAGGATGCTCTCCATCATGGTAACGGAGCGTTCCATCAGCAAAACTACACAGGACTCTTTTCGAACCCCATTCCTTTTCAAATACCTTGCCAACCGGTTTATCCTCTCATTAAGCTGACCATAGGAAACCTGCTCTTTCCCGCATCGGACGGCGACCTTGTCGGGACAGCGAAGCACCTGTTCTTCAAACAAATCAACAACGGTTTTATGGGAAGGAAAGGGTGCGGCGGTGGCAGTAAACTCTTTCAAAAGCAGCTCTTTTTCCTCCTCTGAAAGAAGGTCAAGCTCGCAAAGTTTTGTTTCAGGGTTATGAGCAGTACATTTCACTGCTTTTTCAAAATGTATGCTGAACCGTTCCATGTCGGATTTTTCAATTTCCCTGCCGTTAAATTCAAAGCCGATGGCAATTCCATGGGGAACTTCCTTCCACGTACAACAAAGATCGAAGGCAAACCCATCACAGCCCGGATTTTGATCTTCCGATGCAAAGAGGATATTATAGTACCTGTCCATGCTTGCAGGACCCCGGTACGCCTTTTGCCCGGAATCTCCGGCAGCCTTCAGGACTGCCCCAAAGCTCCTTTCTCCGTCTGTTTCCCCTGTAAAATCCATCACGGTCCCTTCCCGGGAATCCAAAAGCGTTACAGTAATTTCCTCTTCCCCTGTATACCTGTACAGTAAAGCCATAAGAACTGTAAGTAAATAGGTGCCCAGGGGGATTTCCCTGCTGCTGCAAATTGCTTTTATCTTTTCAACCATATCCAGGCCAATAACAGTACCTACGCGATCGTATCCAAAGTCCGGTGCTGTTCCTTCTTCCGCTTTGTGCTTTCTTATCAGTATGTCACTTAAAAATTTCTTCACAACTCCCACCCCTCCGGCAAATTTATTCATACATCAAGCCCTGAATGCTTCTCCGGTTATTCAAGAATAGTCCCTACGCCCTTCTCCAAAGCCTGTCGATAGTAGTAAGCACCTATGGCGACATCAAATACGGCCATACCCATGGGGTTAAACATTACGGCGTCCTCTTTGTCCAACTGCTGCATACAGTGGCCGCATACAACATCGACGATGGATTTTGTCTCCTCTTCCGTCAAACCCTTTTCCAGATGCATCACTTCTATATCCGTTTTTTCCCTGCACACTTCACTCCAGTCATCAACAATTATTGCATTTTTTACATGATCATAGATGTCCGTTTTGAAGTCCCGGAGCGAGACATTGAGAAGAAGGGACCCTGCAGCGGGCTTCAAGTCGATATATGTTTCCTTTGAAACAGTACAGGTTATGAAAATCGTACTGTTTTCATATACCTCCTGCCAGTTCTCTGCGACAATGACCTTGCTCTTATCGCTGAACTCCACTTCCTCCTTATGAATGACCGGTCTGCTGTCATACAGGTATACTTTCGATATCCGCTCCCCAAAGAGGCTGTCACAAACCTTCAAATGGGCCCGACCGATCGGCCCCCAGCCAATGATTCCGATACTGTACTCTTTTTCTGCCCTGACCTGATCAAAGTATTTCATCATTACTCCACTTACGGAGGCCGTCCGAATCACACTTAACAAGGCTGTATTGATTACGGCAGCAGGTTCTCCCGTATCGGGCTCATTCAACACCACCACACTATGGGCTCTCGGTATCCCCTTATGGATGTTGTCAGGAAAGCTGGCAATCCATTTTATACCCGCTATATTAATATCCGCCCCTACAAAGGCAGGCATGGCAATAATCCTGTTTTTCAAATCCCGATACCGTAAATACGGCTTTATAGGCTGTGCATAGTCACTTTTCCCTATGCAGCGAACCGTATCCTCGATGATGGAAATTGTCTCTTTCCAAGGTATTCCTACTTCCTTTAAATTCGCTTCATTTAAATAAAGCATGCAGCGTCGCCTCTACTTTCCAACCCTCACGCCTTCCTTTTCCTTTTTTCGACTCCGGCAGAAGGTTACCTCATTTCACACTAAAACATTTTTCTTCTCGTTCTGGTATTCGGATAAAATATAGGACCCGATGGATTCACTCTGACTATGAAAAAACTGTGTACACCATGCCTCGTTATATACAGTGTTCACATACCGGTCTCCCCGGTCGGCAAAGATCATTACGACGTTGGGTTTTCTGATAAACCTTTTATTTTTAAAATATTGCTTGACCGCGTGTAGAACGGACCCCGAGGAGCCTCCCGCAAGAATAAAATAGTCTCTGGCGATTTCATGACAGGATTTTACCGTACTGACTTCATCTACCATAACCACATCGTCGATTCTGGCATATCTGATAATATCCGGAACCATACTGGAGCCAATGCCGGGAATATACCGCTTTTTGCCGGGACCTCCGAAAATGACGGAGCCTACAATATCCACTGCAATTATTTTTGCCTTTGGATACCGCTCCTTTACTTTTTGTGAAACCCCGGTAATGGTGCCGCCGGAGCTTACTCCAAGGAAAACATAGTCCACATCGGAAACCTGCCTGCAAATCTCTTCCCCCAGCGTGTAATAATATGCACTTGCATTCAGCGTGTTCCCGTATTGATTTACCCAATAGGAATTCGGTATCTCTCTTAACAGCTCCTGCACCTTGTTGATGCGGGTTTTTAAGAATCCCCCGTATGCATCGGGTTCTGTCACTTTAATAACTTTTGCTCCCATGGAATGTATAATGGCCTCGTTAATGGAGGATATATTGGGGTCAATGACACATAGAAAGGTAAGACCGTATTTTTTGCAGAATGTAGCCAGTGCGATTCCGAAATTACCGGAGGATGATTCGATGATTGTTGTTTCCGAATTGATTTCTCCTGTTTCCAACAGGGTCCTGATGATATGATCTGCCGCTCTGTCTTTCACGCTTCCCGATGGATTCATAAACTCCTGCTTTACATACAGGTTTATTTTGTCGAATTCCTTCGACGTTATATGTACTACCGGTGTAGAACCAACTTTATCCAAGAATCCCTCATATACCACATCTTCACCTCCCAAAAAAGTAGTAAGGATCGATTAAAATATTAATTCCGATACTTTTTCGGGATACGGGGCCTAGCTGTAGTAGCCCGATAAAGTTTTAGCGGAAGTTATATTTTAACGATTCCTAAGCCGGTGTTCAGCAAAGCTGAATCCGTTGATATTGCTTGATTTATAGTAACTGGAAACAAGTAATATGAAAGTGGACTTTAACTACGTTATCCTGGACTCAGGCTATGATGAACTGCACCTTTTTCAATTTTCAATGATCGGCCTTTATCTTCTCTCTTATTGTTAATTGAACCCAATTTTTAGTATCTGTGCCTAATTTGTTTTTATTTGCTGAGCACCTACAATTCAATATAATATATAATTCCATAAGTTTACATTGAATAATTTTACTAAAAGCGTCACTTTATTTACTCTTTTACCTTAATTCACCATTTTTCCCACCACTTGTACATGATGCTATAGTACCAACTTTCCTCGTTTACCACTTTAGCAGGATAAATTTCTTCGTTACTTTAGTCCTATAAAGCATAGTACATGGAAATCATCGCATGGAATTTATCCTCTCTTCCGAAAAAGGTACAGAGCCCTCTATATCCGATATTTCCAGTATTTTTATTCACTTTAATTTTCTTACCATTAAAAAAGGTTCCAGCACCCGTAGGCGCTGAAACCTTTTATATTTTCTTACTCTATATGCTTTTACCACAGTAGAATTTTACAGTTTAACTATTGATGATTTTCTGTTTTACTGCCAATATGGAAGAAGCACTCATGGAGAACTCATCCAGTCCATATTCCAGGAGGATGGGGATGGCTTCCTCATTCCCTGCCATTTCGCCGCACATCCCGCACCATTTCCCCTCTTTGTGAGCGGCATCAATGGTCATTTTAATCAATCGAAGGACGGCAGGGTGCATGGGATTATAAAGATAGGATATATTTTCATTCATCCGGTCCGCTGCCAGTGTGTATTGAATCAGGTCATTGGTGCCGATGCTGAAGAAATCCACATGCTTTGCGAACTCATCCGCCATAATGGCGGCAGAAGGGATTTCAATCATAATCCCCGTTTCGATGTCCTTATTAAAGGCCTTGTTTTCGCTGCGCAATTCCTCCATACAGGAAGTGAGAATTCCCTTTGCCTGGAAAAATTCTTCCAGGGAACTGATCATGGGAAACATGACTTGAATGTTTCCATAGGCGGATGCTCTGAGAATTGCCCGCAATTGCGTCCGGAAGATTTCGGGCCGGTCCAGGCATAAGCGTATGGCCCTGTATCCGAGAAAAGGATTCTCTTCCTTCGGGAGCGGCAAGTAGGAAAGCTTTTTGTCACCGCCAATGTCCAGCGTTCTTATGACAACGGGCTTTCCTCCCATTTTTTCTGCAACCTCTTTGTAGGCTTCAAACTGCTCCTCTTCCTCCGGCAATGCATCCCGGTCCATATACAAAAACTCTGTTCTAAATAGGCCAACGCCTTCACCGCCATTTTCAAGGACCTTGGCTACATCTTCCGGTGCACCGATATTCCCTGCTACGATGACCTGTTTGCCGGAAGCGGTCACCGTCTTCACATCCACCAGTTCCCTGAGCTTCCTTTTTTCCTCGTCCAATTGAACCTTTTTCGCTTCGTACAGCTTTATGGTTTCTTCGTCCGGATTCAGTATAACCAGTCCTTCTACCCCATCTACGATGGCCCTGTCTCCGGTTCTGGCGATGGATGTGATATCTCCCAGCCCCACTACCGCCGGAATTTCCAGTGTTCTTGCCATGATGGCGCTATGGGAGGTACGCCCTCCGATATCCGTCAGGAATGCCACCACGTTATTTTTATCCAGCTGAACCGTATCGGAAGGGGACAGGTCATGGGCCACTACAATGGTGTTCTCCGGTAAATTCGTCAGGCCGCCCCCCATTTTTCCCGTTAGATTCCTAAGGATTCTCTCGCCTACATCCTTGATATCCGCAGCTCTTTCCTTCATGTATTCGTCTTCCATTTGTGAAAATATAGCCAAATACATGGTGACGATATCATTCATGGCTACTTCTGCACTTACATGGTTTGATTCCACGCCCAATACAGCCGCACCTGTGAACTCAGGGTCTTCCAGCAGCATAAGATGGCTCTCAAAGACTTTTGCTTCCTCTTCGCCGATTTCCGCGGCTGCCCGGTTCTTCAGTTCCTCAAGCTGCTGCCGGGAGGCCTCCACTGCAGCTTCCAGCCTCTTTTTTTCCTCCGCTGCATCGATTTCAGACTTTTCTACAATTAAGATTTCTTCCGCTTCCTTTACAAACAGCCTTCCGACTGCATACCCTTTTGATGCTGCAATGCCTTTTTTCATTGTATCCCCCCACCTCCAGCCTTTCTATTCTTCCCCGAATTTGGATTCCACCAGTTTTACCAGGTGCTCTATGGCTTCCGCCTCATCTTCGCCTTCAGCTGTAATCGTAATGGTGCTGTCCTTGGTAATCCCCAGCACCAGAATATTAATGAGCGACTTTCCATTTGCCTTTTTGCCGGCTTTGTTATATACAGTAATATTGGATTTAAATTTTCCTGCAACCGCTGCAAAATCCGAAGCCGGTCTTGCATGCATTCCTGTTTTATTGGTTACCATTACATCTCTCGATATCATAATTTCTCCCCACCCATAATTTCCTTTAATTTTTTGTGCAGCGTCAATCCCATTCTGCCAATGTCCTTCCAGGATCGGCAAAACGCAACTCCCGCTGTCGTTTTGCCGCACCTTATCTACTTTCCCCAATTCTCCAGCAAATATTTCTCTGCCTCCAGACACCATAAGCCGTTATGCTTCCTTGTAATTTCAGCCAGTCTGGCAAAGTGCGGATTTTCCCTTCCTTTTTCCTCGAATTCGTCAATGGCTGTAAGTTCCATATCGATATTCGTATAAATAAGCTTTTTCCCTGCCGAAACCTCAGGGAGGCGCAGTGTCGCTTCTGCCGCACTATCCAGTCCCCCGACATGAGTGACCATCACCGCCGGGTTGATCCGGTTTTCCTCGGTCATCCGCAGGGATTCCAGCATATCCGCCGTATTACCGCCGGTAGTACCTACGATGTGAGTGGAATTATAATGCACATCGTAGAAATTGGTGGATGCCGAGAAGTTTACATCCGTCGGACCGGCAAAGAAGTTGAGGCAGCCATCCCTGCCCAGAATCTTTCCGCCCTGCTCTACCACAGCTTTCACCGGTGCATACACAAACACGTCATCAAAGCCCGTTCCCCCTGTCAACTCCCGTAAATAGGCAGGCGCGTCCTCCATGTCCCGGGTATTTACAAAAATCAGTTCAATTCCATCCTTCTTTGCCTCTTCCGGTGAGAAAATGGCTTTGGCCCTTTCCAATCTCTTTTCATCAATATCGGTGACAACCAGCAGACCCGGTCTTCTGTCACAATGAAGCACATAATCGATGGCGCCAAGCCCCATGGGACCCGCCCCAGCCAGAAGTGCAAGCTTCCCGCCTTCCACGATTCCCATCCGGTGCTCATAGCTTCCCATGGTGGTATGATAGCTGGCATGGAAAGCCCCGATAACGCAGGACATGGGCTCTGCAAGGGAAGCCTCATAATAGGCTTCTCCTTTGTAAGGAAGCAGGCATCCCAGCTCCATAACCTCCTGCGGCATGATAATATAGGTGGCTGCACCCCCGCAATAAGGATAGGAATAACCGGGGGAAGCCATGCTGCCTTTATAGTTTAGAGCCGGCTGCATGGAGAACTTTTCTCCCGGAGTAAACTGGTCCTTCCATTTATCGCCCACCGCAACGATGGTCCCCGCCATTTCATGGCCGATAATGATGGGATGAGCCGCTACATCCTTCGGCACTCTTTTATGATCGCTTCCCAGTATGGCTGCCTTGTAGCTCGACATGCAGATGCTATCGGAAACCACCTGCACCAGTATTTCATCCTTCTTTATCTCCGGCAATTCAAATTCTTCCAGCCGTAAATCCTTTTTCCCATAAAGTCGTACTGCTCTCGTCCTCATTCTATTCGCTCCCCTTCTCTGTTATCGACATAAGATATTCAAAGGTCACTCGCTTTTCCAATTCCACGATGGTTTCGTAATCAGCCGCCTGGGTCCCTGAAGTCATTACATTGGCAGCACTTGCAGCCATTGCCAGAGCAACAGCCTTTTCAAAGTCATATCCCCTGTCAAAGGAATAGGCCAGCGCTGCTACCATGGAATCGCCGGCTCCCACCGTACTTTTTACATCCACTTCGATGCTGTGGGCCAGCAGCGAGCATTCCCCGTTCAAAAACAAGGCGCCTTTGGCGCCCAAAGAGACTACCACCACATGGATTCCATAGGTATCTATAAGGCTTCGCCCCAGCTTTTCCGCCTCCTGAATTCCCTCAATTTTTTTGCCGAAAAAGCCTTCCAGCTCATGGATATTCGGCTTAACAAGAAACGGACCTGCCTGAATTCCCTGCCGCAGCAGCTCTCCATCGGCATCCAGTATGGTTTTGGCACCTGCGTCTTTTGCTGCTGAAATCCATTGACCGTAAAGGTCTTTGTTTACATTGGCCGGAACACTGCCGGAGAATACCACAATGGAGTTTCCATCCAAAGGATCAAAGGCAATCTGCTTCACTCTTTCCAGGTCCTCATGGCTCACTTGGGGTCCCGCTTCATTAATATCCGTATTGGTTTTTCTGCTGTTGTCGACAATTTTTAAATTGGTCCGTGTCTCCCCTTCTACAAACAGGAATTCATTCTCGATACCCGCATGGTCCAGGTACTCCTTGATAAAGGAACCATTCCTGCCCCCCAGAATTCCCACCGCTTTGCTTTTTCCCCCCAGGCTCGAAACAACCTTCGAGACATTGATTCCTTTTCCGCCGGCATCCAGCCGGATGGATGATACCCTGTTAACTGTTCCTACTTCAAAGTCTGCTATCTCAACGGTTTTGTCCACTGCCGGGTTTAATGTTATCGTAGTAATCATGGCTTCCCTCACCTCTGCTTTTCAGGTACTATTCCTCATCCTTTACTGTAAAAAGCTGATAAACTTCTTCCACGTCCCGGGTACCTCGGAGGACCTCTACGATCCCTTCATCTTCACCATCAATAACAGTGGCGATATTGGAAAGGATGCTCAAGTGTTCATTGCCTACACCTGCTATACCAATCACCATGTACGCCGTTTCCTCACCGAACAGGACCCCTTCCGGGAACTGGAGTACTACCATGCCTGATTTTTTGATTTTTTCCTTCGCTTCACCCACACCATGGGGTATGGCAATCCCTTTTCCAATATACGTCGTCAGTTCCTTCTCTCTTTTAAGCATGGCGTCAATATAATCTTCCTCTACATATCCTTCCTCGTACAGAATCCGGCCCGCCATTTTTATAGCCTCATACCGATCTACGGTTTTTAGCCCCAATCGGATGTTTTTCTTTCTCAAAATCGCCGACTCCTGAATTTCCTCTTTGACCACCGGTTCCTGTTTATATTCGCTTCCTTCCATATGACGGTATAGCTGTTCAAAAACAGAATTCTCCATAAAGTCCCTGACAGAAATATGCCAGGCATCAGGAGCTACAGCTCTCGCTCTTCCCGTCAGTTGTTCATGGGTGACTACCACTTCCGCATCTGCCGGAATATCTTCAATCGCATGGTTCACCACTTCGATATTCAGACCCGCCTTCTTACACTTATTTCGCAGGGTGGTAGCTCCCATGGCGCTGGAACCCATTCCTGCGTCACAGGCGAAGACCACCTTCCTTATATTTTTCTTTACGGGAGCCGCTGTTGGGACTCCTTTCATTTCCTTGACCATTACTTTGGCCTTTTCCAGTTCCTCGTCATTCATCCGTGCTGCCGACCGCTTCACAAAGTAGGAGGCTACCAAGAAAGCGACCACCGTAGATACCACTATCCCTGCCAGCACCGACAGAAATCCTCCCTTGGGCGACATGGCTGCCAGCATGAAAATACTTCCGGGAGACGGTGTCGCTACCAGTCCTGCACCCAGTATGCCAAACGTCAGTACTCCGCTGGCTCCGCCCAGAATGACGGCCAGAATCAATACAGGATTCATCATAACATAGGGGAAATAGATTTCATGGATACCACCCAGGAAATGAATGATAATGGCTCCCGGAGAAGATTGTTTCACCGCCCCTTTGGCAAATACCCAGTAGGCCAGCAGAATTCCAAGCCCAGGTCCGGGGTTTGATTCCAGCAGGAAAAAGATGGACTTTCCAGCTTCTTTTGCTTCCTGGATTCCAATGGGTCCCAACACACCATGATTGATGGCATTGTTCAGGAACAGTATTTTTCCCGGTTCTATGAATAAGGAAGCCAGCGGGAGCAGCCCCGCATTGACTACCACCTGTACGCCTGCCTGCAGTACCTGGTTCAGCGCCAGAACTACCGGACCTATACCCAGGTATGCCAGAACCGCCAGAATTCCACCGAGGATTCCGATGGAGAAGTTGTTGATCAGCATCTCGAAGCCGGCAACAGTTTTTCCTTCCATCATTTCATCGAATTTCTTTATGACATACCCTGCCAGGGGTCCCATGATCATGGCGCCGATAAACATCGGCACATCCACGCCCACGATAACTCCGATGGTTGCAATGGCCCCCATGACGGCTCCCCGGTTTCCGCCTACCGCTTTACCCCCGGTATACCCGATGAGCAGCGGCAGCAGGTAGAGAATCATGGGGTTTACCAGCTTGCCCAGGTGTTCATTGGGTGTCCAGCCTGTGGGGATAAATAATGCAGTAATCAAGCCCCAGGCGATAAATGCCCCGATGTTGGGCATTACCATTCCGCTGAGCGCTCTTCCGAATCTCTGTATTCTTTCTTTTGCTGAGCTGACTTTTTCAGTTCTTACCTCTGTACTCATATTTAACCCTCCATATACTTGCTGCATTTATGCTTATAAAACTCTTCCAGGATTGTACTTAATTCATCGAATGCTTCATCCTTTGTTCCATTCTTTAAAAGTTTAGTAAATGCAGGCCTTTCGATCAGCATTTTGCTTACATGGCTGATGGTTTCCATAAAATTTTTATTGCAAGTCTCCGGCGCCAGCATAATGACTCCGAGTACTACTTTTTCCTCTTCTTCTCTCCCATTGATGCAGTACAGCTCCCTGTTTACTTTTATAGCCCCGAAATGCAGGGTATCCACTGCATCTGTGCGACAGTGCAGCAACAGAACTCCATGTCCCGTTATAAAAGTGCTGCCTTTCTCTTCCCGTGCCTTCAGTGCAGACGCAATTTTTTCCGCCTTTGCCGTATCCTGCGCCACGAGACGGCTTGCTTCATGAATAATGTCCTGGATGCTCTCCGATGCGGAATCCTTCTGAAGAAAAAAGTGGTCCAGGATCTCCATGATGGCTTTCCCATAGTCATTCAATACACTGATTTTCTCCCTTAACTGTAATGTTTTCCGCTTACTTGCAGAAGGAGTTGAAGCCGTGTTTTTCAATGAACTGAGCAGATTCTCTATTCGCATCTTATCTTCTTCAAACACCAAAGGATTTACCACCACCACCGGAACAGAGCTCTCCTCGATTCCAACGGTCGATATGATAAACTCGACACCTTTTTCACGGAGCCATTTTTCCTCGATATGCAGCGTAGAAATCACATCTACGATTTGAATATGCTCATATTCCTTTTCAATTCTTGTAGCCAGCAGCCGGGACGTGCCGATGCCCGTGGCACAGGCGATAGCTGCCCTGTATATTCGTTTTGGTACCGCTTCGCTGGTTTCAATGGCTGCGCCCAGGTGCATGGCAATGTAGGCGATCTCCGATTCCGGCATTTTTATTCCGATATACTTTTCCACCACTGCTACACATTTCCTTGCCACTTTGAGCAAATGCGGATAGTATTCCTTAATTTCTTCCAGCAAGGGATTCCTTATTTCCAGATTCATCTTCAACCGGCTGATGGTGGGTCCCAGGTGGTTTACCAACCCGATCAGCAGTCGTTCGTTATGGGCTAAAAACCGGCCTGTTTCATTTTCCGCCAGTTTGATCATTTCTTTGGATAGCTTTACCAGCTCAAAGTTTCCTATGGTCTTGCTCATGTCCTTTTCGCCGGTATCTCTGTTTTTTGAGCCTTTGATATGCATGGTAATATAGCCGATTTCATCTTCGGGAATCCGGAGGTCAAACATCTCTTCCATGTCCAGTGCAAGCCTCTCCGCAATGGAATATTCCCGGCTGCTTTTCAGTTCCTCCAGAAAAGGCTTCTCCATTCGGATGTCTTCCTTTTTTCCGATTCTCTGCATGGCAATAGCGAGATGTACAATTAAACCCACATAAGCACTATCGGCCAGTTTATATCCGATCCGCTCCTCCGCCTTGTGAACCAGAGTTTCCAGCTTTTTCAGCATATCCCCATCGATCAGATTCAACAGCCGGCTTCGTATAATCAACTCTGCACCGCTTACAGGAACCGATTCCTTTGAAATATTGTTTCGAATCAATCCCAACAAATGGTTGTCATCGGTATTTTCATAAATCAGGTTGATCATACATTTTCGTATATTTTTTTCTTCCCCTTCGATATAAACGCCCAACCCCTGCTTTCTTACAAGGGTAATTTCATATTTTTTAAACCACTCTTCTGCTTTGTCCAGATCATTACTGATGGTCCCTTCCGTCACCTTCAGTATTCCCGTAAAGCTGTATAGCTTCACCGGTTCCTGGTTCTGCAGCAGTTCACTGATAATGATGATCTGCCTCTCCCGGGGAGTATAGAATTTTTCCTCGACCTCCTGCCCCAGAAGGCGCATGATATTCTTTCGATCCTCCAGACTGCCGTTGACTTTGATGCCCACTCCAGTCTTTTTATCCAAACGCCACCCTTTTCTTTCCAGCCACTTCTCTACCGCCGGTAATTCCCTCAATATGGTTTTCCCACTGACGCCAAGGTCTTTCGCAATGGCCGTGATGGTCACATAATCACTTTCATTGCAGATCCGCTGCAAAATATTTTTTAACCGTACATTTATTTTTGCATCCTGCATATCCGACCTCCTTCATCACGTAGTACCTTTAAATAATATCACATTCATCAGAATTTTCCTTCTGCTGACAGCCAACTTTAACCTTATCATTTCCAGCAGCAAATTGGATATCTATATTTTATCATAGGCGTAAAGTTAAACTTTATTCATTCCGTCCTCTCTCTTCATCTTCTACCCTTCCCGGGCGAGGAAAATTGGAACTTTATGTTTAACCTTACGCCGTAAATACCCTATGGAACTATAATCAGGACATTCTTTTCACCAGTTCATCATATTCCGGGCTGTTAATAAAGTTTTTTATGGAAATATGCTCTACTTTAGGCGCAATGCTTCTTGCCCTTTCGGTCAGGCTTTCATGTGTCACTACGACATCGGCATCTACCGGAATGTCCTCGATGGCACAATTCACCACTTCAACATTCAAACCTGCCTTCTTAAACTTATTCCGCAGGGTGGTAGCTCCCATGGCGCTGGAACCCATTCCTGCGTCACAGGCGAAGACCACCTTCCTTATATTTTTCTTTACGGGAGCCGCTGTTGGGACTCCTTTCATTTCCTTGACCATTACTTTGGCCTTTTCCAGTTCCTCGTCATTCATCCGTGCTGCCGACCGCTTCACAAAGTAGGAGGCTACCAAGAAAGCGACCACCGTAGATACCACTATCCCTGCCAGCACCGACAGAAATCCTCCCTTGGGCGACATGGCTGCCAGCATGAAAATACTTCCGGGAGACGGTGTCGCTACCAGTCCTGCACCCAGTATGCCAAACGTCAGTACTCCGCTGGCTCCGCCCAGAATGACGGCCAGAATCAATACAGGATTCATCATAACATAGGGGAAATAGATTTCATGGATACCACCCAGGAAATGAATGATAATGGCTCCCGGAGAAGATTGTTTCACCGCCCCTTTGGCAAATACCCAGTAGGCCAGCAGAATTCCAAGCCCAGGTCCGGGGTTTGATTCCAGCAGGAAAAAGATGGACTTTCCAGCTTCTTTTGCTTCCTGGATTCCAATGGGTCCCAACACACCATGATTGATGGCATTGTTCAGGAACAGTATTTTTCCCGGTTCTATGAATAAGGAAGCCAGCGGGAGCAGCCCCGCATTGACTACCACCTGTACGCCTGCCTGCAGTACCTGGTTCAGCGCCAGAACTACCGGACCTATACCCAGGTATGCCAGAACCGCCAGAATTCCACCGAGGATTCCGATGGAGAAGTTGTTGATCAGCATCTCGAAGCCGGCAACAGTTTTTCCTTCCATCATTTCATCGAATTTCTTTATGACATACCCTGCCAGGGGTCCCATGATCATGGCGCCGATAAACATCGGCACATCCACGCCCACGATAACTCCGATGGTTGCAATGGCCCCCATGACGGCTCCCCGGTTTCCGCCTACCGCTTTACCCCCGGTATACCCGATGAGCAGCGGCAGCAGGTAGAGAATCATGGGGTTTACCAGCTTGCCCAGGTGTTCATTGGGTGTCCAGCCTGTGGGGATAAATAATGCAGTAATCAAGCCCCAGGCGATAAATGCCCCGATGTTGGGCATTACCATTCCGCTGAGCGCTCTTCCGAATCTCTGTATTCTTTCTTTTGCCATATTCGTATTACTTACTTGAACATTCATTTGGAGATTTGACATGTGATCTTCCTCCTTTTTTTAATTCACGTAACTAATAATGACTTTCTGCAGAAGTGTTTTATATTACGATACTATAATTATATCGAAGCCGTATTTTCCTTTCAATTTAAAGATATATTGATAAGTCCACAGCTATTGGTGACAAGATTAAATAGTGGAGAAAACGGAAAGGGGAATCCTTTTTGCAGACCCCGGTATAGGAAATTCCAATGAAATCAAATCAGCATAATTTCCTATACCGTAACAAAAGCCAGACCTGTCGGCCTGGCTTTTGTTATGATACCCTTTGATAAATTTCATAGGATTACAATATTTACTTAATAAATGTAGTCCATATATGGGATATGGGCATTACCAGCAGCAGGGAAGGCAGCATATTGGCGGTCGGGAAGGCTTTTATACCGCTGATGCGAAAACCTGTTGCCAGCATAATAATACCGCCTAAGGCAGTAAAGTCGGCAATCATTGCAGGGGTTGCCAAGGGCAGTATAAAGGAAGCACTAAAAAACAACCCGGTAAATATAACAAACTGCGGAATACAAATGGTCATAACAATGTAGCCGAGGGCTGTTGCAAAAATCCCTGCCGTGAAAAAATCAAGAATTGATTTTGCCAGCAGTACGGAAGGGTCCCCGGTCATTCCTTCCTGCAATGAACCGAAGATCCCCGTAGCACTGGCACTAAATAAGATGATTATACCAATGAATTTTTCCATGAATTCCTTAGGGTCACTTATGCTTCCCTTATGGGAGAATAATCCTTCCATAGGCCCGCGTATACGGTTCCCGCACCATTCAATGCCCTTTTCCAGCTTTATCAGCTCCCCGATGGCACTGCCAAGGATTAAGGACAGGACAACGGCAGGCAGTGTATTCATTTTCACGATGTAATTCACCCCCATGGCCATGGACGCGACGCCAAAGGTCAGGGGCAAAGCGGTACGCAGCCGTTCCGGAATCTTACCTCCCAAAAAGGCTCCCACTAACCCTCCCAAAAGTATGGACAAACTGTTCACCATCACTCCGATCGGCATTTTTATCTTCCTCTCATCCCGGGTCTAAATCAGACCCTCCTTCTCCAGCTTACGGATCACTTCCAGCACTCCCTCTTCCTGATTGGCCGGTGCCTCAAACCGGGCCTTCCGCTTTACTTCTTCCGGGGCATTCTCCATTGCATAACTATAATATGCAGCTTCCATCATGGGAACATCATTAAAATAATCGCCGAAAATCATTGTCTCCCCTTCACTTACCCCCAGGGTCTTCTGGATTTGCCGGAGCCCAACCCCTTTATCAACGTCCGGTCTTCCAAAGTCCAGCCAGTGCTTCCCGGAAACGGTAACATTCATTTTCCGCCCCCATTTCGGATAAAGCTCCCTGTAACTGTTCTCCTCACTGCCGGCATAATCGTAAACCGCAATTTTTAATATGTCATCCCGGACCGCCAGCAAATCCGGCACGCTCTGCCACCTGTGATAGTATTTTTTCACTTCTTCCCCAAAGACATCCTTCTCAGCTTCTATATAGGCACTATTCTTGCCGCAAAGCACAATATCACAGTTTTCAACTTCCCTTGCATCCCTGATAATCCCTTCAACCATCCGCCGATCCACTGCACAGGAAAACAGCTCTTTTCCCCGGTGCATTACCACTGCACCGTTTTCTGCGATAAATGCCATTTTTTCCTTCACTGGAGCCACGTTGTCCAGCAGTGTATAGTACTGGCGTCCGCTGGCTATGGCAAAATAAACCCCTTTCTCTGCCAGCCTGTGAAAAAGTTCATAAAACCCCTCCGGCAGTTTACCGTCATCTTTTAACAATGTTCCGTCCATATCCGTAGCTATTAGCTTAATCAATCCGCATCTCACCTTTTACATGATTTATTCGTATTATAACAACGGAAGAAATTGCAGAGCAATTTCAACACTCCGTTTCAACGAGGCGGGAGATATGCTCGCCGCCTATAAAGTTAATCGGTACCCACCACCTAAAGAGGTGAGGGACATCTTATGCCTCGTTATAAAGTATTGTAGCACTTTGAAACCAAAGGTTCAATTGCTTTTGGTCCACCCCTGCGGACGTGGAAAATCCAGTGCAGACGAATTCATGCACTTGACCCTGCCCGTTTAGAGGAGTATAATCATAATTCGAGAAGAGTAAGAAGATTATGTTAAGCGAACCAACAGTTCTTTCGAAGGAGTAAAGCATAATTTTCACTCTATTTTTGTGCACTTGGCAAAATAGAGATATCATTTACAGGAAAGCTGGCGTGTTTCATGAAGTTTAATTTTTTACAGCAGAATACGGAAGAAAGACGTAACCTGATCTTAAACGGCCGTATATCGACAACCATTCTATTCTTATCCATTCCTACGTTAATGATGGGCCTGGTTCAATCCATTATGCCTGTCATGGACGGACTTTTTATCAACAATATAGCGGGTACTGTGGCAGCAAGCGCCATTACATACTCTACACCCATTATCAATATGATGAGTGCATTGGCCCAGGGCCTTAGTGTGGCCGGAATGGCAATGATCGGCCAGGCAAACGGAAGAGGCGATTTTGCTGGCGCACGGCATGTCTCGACACAGCTGGTTGTTTTCTCTTTTGTGTTGGGCTGCATTATTGCCCCCATACTTTTCTTTGTATCTTTTCCCGTGTCCTGGCATGTGGATGCACAAATTTCACACGATGTATTTTTATATCTGGCACTGAGTTCACTGGTTGTGCCCTTTTCCTTTATCGAGTCCATCTATAATGCAATAAAAAATGCCAGCGGCAGGCCGGAAGCGACTTTTATCCGAATGATCCTTATGCTGGTTTTGAAGGTGATATTTAATGCCATATTTATCGCTTTTTTCCGTTGGGGCATTTTGGGTGCTTTTATGGCTTCACTGATGTCAAATGCTTTGATTTGCTTCTGGATGTATTACGAGTTGTTTATAAAATCCGGGGAAGATCGACTCAAGCTGCGCGGCTTCAAATTTGACTTTGGAATTTTACGTGATCTGTTCCGGATCGGAATTCCCTCCGTCATTTCAAGCCTGATGCTTAACCTGGGATTTGTTCTCATCAATAATGAGATTCAAAAATACGGACCTGTAGTTTTGACGGGCCAGGGGATTGCAGGAAACATAACCTCCGTTTGCTTTATTCTGCCTTCTTCCTTCGGTTCCTCCGTTACTACCATGGTCAGTATGAATGTGGGAGCCGGACAAGCCGACAAAGCCCGTACCGCCTGTATCGTAGGCTGTGTCATCAGTGCAATAACCGCCGCTGTCCTGATCGCGGTAGTTGTTCCCTTGTCCCCGCATCTCACTGTTTTGTTTACACGGCAAAAGGAAGTTCTCGATATTGCAAACAAAGCGCTGCACATCTACACCTATTCCGTTATCGGGTTCGGCATCTGCATGGTGCAGCAGGGCGCTTATATCGGTTTGGGGCGCATGCGGATTCCTTTGGTGATGAACATATTGCGGATATGGCTTTTGCGGTATCTCTTTATTCTGGCAACGGAGCACTCCTTAGGATTTTATTCCGTATTCTGGGGCAATCTCTTTTCCAATTATATGGCAGCCGTCATTACCACGCTCTTGATTTTACGGATCAAGTGGGTTTCCGCCATACCGGTAAAAGGAATCGCCAAAAAGGAGCTATCCCATACGTAATTATGGGTTCAGCTCCTTTTTAATCCCTTCTAAAAGCTGTGAAACTCAGACTACAAAGAAATATTCATTGATGTAGGCGATGGTATAAATCACGTTAAAGCTAAAAAATAGTGTGGTAAAGGCGAAGTCAAGCAGCCTTTTCTCTTTTGCAGCCATCGCCATGAAGATAAAAAGCGGAAAGCTTGCCATATAGTACCGTATAACGCTGGTCATCGTATACGAAGCACTGCTTAAGGGTATAAGCACCAGGACAAGGCCGTAAACGGCAAGTTCCAGAGCGTAAGGCTTGTCCCACCGGCGGCTTCGGAAAAACCTTATGTATACTGCCAGCGCAAAGGTAGTGAACAGGAAGCTGGCGAGTCCCAAATCCCAACCACCGGGTTGGACAAAGGACGGATAAAGGAAGTAGCCTATATAGGAGAGAAAAGGGACGCTGGTGATTCTCCCCCAGTTCAGGGACAGTTCATGGAAAACCGCAAGGAAATCTCCCGTGAGAAAGTACATGTACGTGAAAAAAGCCAGAAGATGAAATGCGTTTTCACACGGTCTACCGTCCCCTTGTTTCTCGTTGATTTACTTGGCTGCGACGTCTTATACCTATTTTTAATTTCACAACTTTTTTATGTCTAACAAGAATAAACCCCTGAACATAGTGTTCAAGGGTTTATTCTTTTGAATGTAATTACGGATTTTTAATTAATTTATTTTTTGATTTTATGAAATCATCCTTTAATAAATTTATGTCTTTGTTATCATACTTTGTTAAGACAGGGTTATCTGATAAAGAGAATACTTGTTTTTCATTCTTTAAATTAAAAACACCATCTTCAAAAGCAACAGAAGCGTAGAGATTTTCTTTCTCTCCTTTATGGAGAACTAATAGAACTTTATCACCTTTTTTCACCTTGGTTTGCTCATTATTTTTTCCAGCCTCCCCAAGTTCTTTAAATGTTATTGTCTTTGATGTTGAATTTCCAAACAACGTTTCTTCAATCTCCACTTCAGAATAAGCTACTTTTAGCTCTCTAAGACCTGTGTTATTAGGATTATCAGGAAGTTTTTCTACAACAGTAACAGCATCTGTTTTTACTGTTCCAATAACAACTAAGTCTGCATATCCTAGTAACTCATCTATTGAATCAATAGGCTCACGATTAAAGTGAAAAGTATTATCTGCAAGTTTTGAACCAACTATCTTATTAGATTGTTTGTCAGTGTGATTTAATGATGTATATGCTGTAAGACTACTTAGAGAAATCCCTAAAATAACTGCTCCAATAACAAAAATTTTTTTACGCATAATATGTATCTCCTTTGCTTTATTACGAATTTCATTAATATTTTAACCAGTAAAATTTAATAATAATAGGCAGACATATCAGCTCTATCATGATCTTGTGGCCACTGGAATCCATTACCCCAACCAAATGTTGACCCCTTACCTTGCTTTAAAACACTTCTAGTCCCATCATTTGTTTCATTTGATCCTAAACAATGCCCAAATTCATGATTGAAATTGTATTCTTTGTCCTCATCACTCCAACTTGAAGTATTACTTTTGTTAACATAAATTGTTGCACTCACTATTATGTTAGGAGTAGTACTTGTGCTGACACTTGAACTAGTTGCAGCATATGCGTTTCCCCAAGCTGAGTTCCAGTAATTGCTTGTTACTGTAACTTTTGCATTGCTTGCTGATTGAACTATTTCTACATCACCATTACTCTTATTTGTCCAGTTTATACAGCTCCAGTTAAAAGCATTTGTATAAGTACTATCAAGATTATATGCCTGAGCTACAATATAAGCTTTTTGATTTGGATAAGTACCTTGTACAGTCCCCCATCTACGGCTAGGGTTACATTCGTGTGCAAATACAGTTGCTTGCACAGCGGCAGTTAAGACAAGAGAAAAAGCAATAATACCTAGTTTCTTTAATTGCATAAATAAATACCTCCAGTATAAATAGTTTTTAGGAAAGGAAAGTAAAATAAACAATTCCTCTAAAAAATTATCCAATTTTAGATCAATAATGCTTGCAAACAATAGTTAAATTAAGAACACCTGTATTTAAATAGGTGTACTATTTAAATACATTACCATAATATGCATATAATGTAATTATTTGCATTATAAGTTATTTATGGAAATTTTTCAAGTATTTCTTTACGACATTTATTGACATTTTATTAGGAAAACTCGTATAGGTAAGGACTTACTTAATTCCTTGTTCTACCTTCTTAGCCGCTTCAGGTAGTTTCATATCCTTAGTTCTCCATCTACCTTTCATCCTTATTCCATAGCACTTTCTTATCTTACTGCGCATGGATGGCTTTTAACATTTGAGCAATAATCTTACACTTTTTACTTGGCACAGTCGAGAAAACATTCCTGTAAAAATGAACAGCACACCTTTGATATTTAGCCCCTGGAAAAACTTCATTAATGGACTCAAGCATATGTGGCATTTATCCCCGATAAAGAGCTTTGTTCTACCTAACCCTCTACTCTTAAGCCAGACCAAGAAGCTTTTCCAACTTTCTGTATCAAAGTTTAGAGCTATAATATAAACAAAAGCCGCACAAAGTGCGGCTCAACTCATGTTTTGCGGATATATATGATTAGTATCCATAGAAAACTATTTCATTCATCTTTTATAAAATCCTTGCTGGAGTATACCCTCCTATTCAAATAAAAGATAATGCATGTTCAAGATCCTCGATTAAATCCTTGCTGTCTTCTATCCCTACGGAGATTCTTATAAGATTATCAAAAATCCCTATTTTCTCCCTATTTTCCTTCGGAATGGACGCATGCGTCATAATGGCCGGATGCTCGATCAGGCTCTCAACGCCTCCAAGGCTTTCGGCTAAAGCAAAAAGCTTTGTTTTCTCTAAAAACCGCCTGGATTCGTCGATGCCGCCTTTAAGAAAGAATGTAACCATTCCACCCGGCGCATTCATCTGGCTTCTTGCAAGTTCATACTGCGGATAACTTTTAAGTCCCGGATAGATTACACGTTCAACCTTTGGATGGCTTTCCAGAAACTCAGCAATCTTTTGCGCATTTGAAGAATGTTCCCGCATCCGGATGGAAAGTGTTTTAATTCCTCTTAAAACAAGAAAGGAGTCAAAGGGAGATAATACAGCCCCGGTGGCGTTGTGTAAAAAGCTCAGCTTTTCCACAAGTTCGTTGTTATCACCTACAACTACAATACCCGCTACCACATCGGAATGCCCATTCAGGTATTTTGTTGCGGAATGCACTACAATGTCAAAGCCAAAGTCCAGCGGCTTCTGGATATAAGGCGTTGCAAAGGTATTATCGCAAACGGTAAGGATATGATGCTTTTTTGCAATAGCTGCAATTTTTCTTAAATCCACTACTTTTAAAAGCGGATTGGTGGGACTTTCCACCCAAATCATCTTTGTTTTATCCGTGATATACTTTTCTATCTCTTCCGGATTTTCCATATCTACAAAATCAACGGAAATTCCTGAAGTAAGCTTTTTTACTTTCTCAAAAATCCGATAGCTTCCGCCGTAAAGATCATTGATGGAAATAATATGGGAGTCTTTGGGCAAAAGGTCTATTACAGTGGAGGATGCAGCCAATCCGGAGGAAAAAGCAAACCCTCTTTTTCCATTTTCCAGATCCGCAATACATTCTTCCAATGCAAACCTCGTAGGATTTTTAGTCCTTGAATATTCATACCCTTTATGCACACCCGGACTTTCCTGTACATAGGTGGAAGTTGCATAAATAGGCGTCATAATGGCACCTGTGACAGGGTCCGGAGCCTGACCGGAATGAATTGCCTTTGTTGAAAAACTATAATTACTCATAGGATCCTCCTATTAACCTCTTATTTTTAACCGTAGATAATTCAGAAAATCTATTTTTGTTATCAGCCCGTAAAATTCTTTTTCATCACTAATGATGGCGGTATAACCCTTTTTTAATATGGCAATCAAGCTTTTAACATCATCCTGCGGCTTTAAAGTCTCAAGATTCGAACTCATATAATCCTTGATCAATTTCTTGAAATCTGCCTCATTCCCTTCTTCAATGGCCAATAGAATATCATATTCATCAATGATTCCGATGACTTTATCATTTTCTACTACCGGAAGCTGAGAAATATTATATAATTTCATTTTCGAGTAGGCTTGTAAAATAGTATCCTCCTGTTTTACCGTGATGATGGCCCTTTCATTGTAATTCCTTGAAATAATATCTGTTAAATCGCCTTTTTTCTCTTTATCGATAAAGCCATTGTCCAGCATCCAATAATCGTTAAACATTTTTGACAAGTATTTGTTCCCGCTATCACAGGCAAAAGTAACGATATTCTTAGGCGTTGTTTGCTGCTGGGCATATTTTACCGCTGCGGCCAGTAATACACCGGTGGATGAACCTGCAAGGATTCCCTCTTCCCGCAGCAATGTCCTTGCCGCCTGGAACGCCTCCTTATCGCTTATGGAATAGGCTTCCTTAACAAGACTCAGATCACATTGCAAAGGAACAAAATCCTCTCCGATTCCCTCTACCAGCCAGCTCCCTGCCTCTCCGATTTTTTGGGAATAAAAGTAATCCTTAAGAATGGAACCCTTAGGATCTGCCAGAACAAACTCGATATCCGGCTTCACCTTTTTGAAAAAGCGGGATAGGCCGCCAATAGTCCCTGCGGAGCCTACACCCACTACAACAGCATCCACATTTTGCTGCATCTGCTCCCATATCTCCGGCCCTGTTGTGGTTTCATGGGCTAATGGGTTCGAAGGATTATTAAATTGATTGATATAATAAGAGTTTGGAATTTCCTGTGAAAGCCGCAAAGCATAATCCTGATAATATTCCGGATGTCCTTTTTCCACATCGGAACGGGTCATAACGATTTCAGCTCCCATAGCCTTTAAATGAGAAACCTTCTCCTGACTCATTTTATCCGGTATCACAAGAAGCAGCTTATAGCCTTTTTTTGCAGCGGTGAGAGCAAGCCCCAGCCCGGTATTTCCTGCCGTAGCTTCTATCAGCGTATCGCCGGGTTTGATTTTCCCTTCCTTTTCCGCATTTTCTATCATGGATAGGCCCACTCTGTCCTTGATTGAGCCGCCAGGGTTTTGATTTTCAAGCTTTAAAAACAGTCTGGAGCTTCCCGTGTCAAAACATTTTATTCCAACCATCGGCGTATTTCCGATAAGCTCCAATGTATCATTATAAATCATACTGCCTCTCCTTTCAGTTTCCATGCACTTCGGATACGTTCCCATTTCTTATCCCTGGAACGAACAATACCCGCTATATCTTCCGCATTCAGGTGCTTAAACCGGGACTGTTTCTTGAGATATTCCTCCACGGAGGAAAATGTCTTCGGATTCTTATTCAGTATGAATTCATCGTTTTCGTATTCCGCCAGATACCACAGCCCGCAATCCACAACCTCTCTGGCAACATTCACCGCGCTGTCTACAGGAGTTCCCCAACCGGTGGGACATGGAGCAAAGACATGGATATAGGAGGTGCCCTCCACCTTTGAAGCTTTTTGCACTTTGTTGATAAAGTCCTGTATATAGCCTACGCTTGCCGTAGCAGCATAATCAATGCCATGGGCAGCAGCAATCTCAAACATGTTTTTTTTCTGGGTGACAGTTCCCCGGATGTTATCTCCGGCAGGAGTGGTGGTGGTTCTGGCTCCATAAGGTGTAAGCCCGCTCTTCTGTATTCCCGTATTCATATAGGCTTCATTGTCATAGCAAATATAGATGATTTTATCCCGCCGGTCTATGGCACCTGACAAGGCTTGAAGTCCAATATCCGCCGTTCCGCCGTCTCCGGCAATGCCAACTACGTGGTAATCCTTCAATCCCAGGGCCTTTGCTCCCGCTGCAATCCCCGACAGCATGGAGGCAGTTCCGGGAAAGGTGGAGATCATTGCATTATTAGAAAAGCATAACTGGGGATAAATAAAGCCTACCGCAGACATACAGCCTGCCGGAATTACTGTAAAGGTTCTTTCACCCAGCACCTTCAAAATGAGCCTGACTGCAATGCTTCCTCCGCACCCTGCGCAGGCCTTGTGTCCATAGAAAAACTCCTTGTCTGTTATGTTTCTGGCAGTAATGGTATTTGTACCGCTGCTACTCATCGGTCGCCACCCCCAGGCTTAAAAATTTGACCCTGCTTTTCGGTTCTCCTTCCAGCCTCTCCTTCAGGTCGGAAAACACCTCACGGATGCTTTCCCTGGAAATATCCCGTCCTCCAAGCCCTGCAATGAAATTCAGTACAGGAATATCCCTGCCGGTCTTCGACAGTGCAGAATTCACATTGGTAAACACCGTACCCTCATAACCGAAGGATATATCACGGTCGATGACCGCAACGGCTTTTGTATTCCGTGTTATCCGGATGATTTCCTCCTCTGGAAATGGCCTCATGAAGCGGATCTTCAGTACGCCTACACTCCAGCCTTCTTCCCGAAGCTCATCCACTACCGCCCTGCAGGTGCCTGTAGTGCTTCCCAGACTGACTACGATCATTTCTGCATCCTCGCACCTGTAAGCGTCAACCAGGCCTCCATAGCCTCTTCCGAAACTCTTTTTAAAGGAGGCATCCACTTCCTTTATGATCTCTTTTGCATCAAGCACAGCTTTATGCTGTTGGTACTTGAACTCCATATTATCCGCAGGCGAGGAACTGAAGCCCATATTTTTCGGGTTTTCCAAATCCATTTTGTTGGGATTGTCAAAGGGCGGAATAAAACCGAGTACTTCCTCTTTCGAAGGTATTTCCACCAGTTCATAGGTGTGGGTCAGAACAAAGCCGTCCAGATTCAGCATCACCGGTGTAAGCACCTTCTGATTCTCCGCTATGGCATAGGATTGAATCACCATATCAAGACTTTCCTGGGCATCCTCCACATAGACCTGTATCCACCCGCTGTCAAGCAGCGATAAGGAATCCCTATGGTCGCCATAGATGCTCCAGGGCAGTGCAAGAGAACGGTTGGCATTCATCATTACGATAGGAAATCTTCCTCCACTGGCATAATGCAAGCACTCTGCCATATATAAGAGTCCCTGGGAGGAAGTCGCTGTAAAGGTTCTGGCTCCGATAGCGCTTGCCCCCATACAGGCCGATAAGGCGGAATGCTCAGATTCCACATGAAGAAATTCCGACTTCAGGCTTCCATCCTCCACCATTTCAGCCAGTCTTTCCACCGCAACGGTCTGGGGAGTGATGGGATACGCTGCTATGACGTGAGGATGGACTAAGCGAACCCCTTCTGCTACAGCTTCATTTCCTGATAGAAATGCTTTATTTTGCATTTGACTCCCCCTCCCTTATCATTTTTACAGCCGTTTTGGGGCATACCCTGGCACAAATGCCACAGCCCTTGCAAAAGGCATAATCGATGTCAACTTTCTTGTCTTTTTTAAAAATGACGCCTTCCGGACAGCAAAGGTAGCAATAATAGCAAGCAATGCATTTATCCGGCTCTATAACCGGCCTTTCCGTTCTCCAGCCTGCATTCTCTGTCACAAGGTATCCCGCTTCATAGCAAGGCCCCACAGGGTAATCGCTGATGTGTTTCGGTTTTACAAACTTTCTTACTACCGGCCTGTTCATTCCCCTGCCTCCTTACTCTGCCGGAAGGTTCTTTCCACTACCCGGATATTTTTCTCGAGAAGCGCACCCTTAAAAAAGCTTTCCATTCCCTTTTCTACGGAAGCCAGCTGCGCTATACCCGAAACGCCGACAAGTGCTCCAAGCATGGCGGTATTGGTAATGGGCTTTCCCAGTATTTCCAACGCGATGGAGGTAGCATCCACAGTTGTGATTTTTTCAGCATCATACCATGAATATGCCAAAGGGTTTTCCGTGTTGATAATAATCTTCCCCTTCTCCTTCAAATCCTCTAAAAAACTCTCCTCGAATAGGCTTTCATCCAAAACCACAATATAGTCGCACTGCTTGATCTCACTGCGGTCTGTGATTTTTTTATCATCGATTTTAGTAAAGGCCAAAACCGGCGCGCCCCTTCTCTCCGGCCCGAAGGAAGGAAAGGCAAGGGCATGCCTGCCACCATACAGGGCAACGGAAGCCCCCAGCAGCTTGGACGCGGTAAAGCTTCCCTGGCCCCCTCTTCCATGCCATCGTATTTCAATCATTTTACTCTCTCCCTTGCTTTGCTGCGAAGCTGTTGGAGACGCTTCAACGCTTCCTCCAGGGTTTCTTTCCTTTTGGCGAAATGGAACCGGATCAGATGATTTACGTCTTCCTTGAAAAAGCTTGAGCCGGGAACAGCCGCAACTCCCACCTCCCGTGCCAGCCACTCGCAGAATTCCAGATCACTTTCAGCACCGAATTCCGAAATATCCACCATTACATAGTAAGCCCCTTGGGGAACTGTATACTTCAGCTTCAGTTCATCCAGACCCTTTAAGAAAAGATCCTTTTTTTCCGTGTATAGATCTCTCAAGTGAGTATAATATTCATCTTCAAAATTCAACGCTGTCACTGCTGCCTCCTGGAGAGGAGACGCAGCCCCCACGGTCAAAAAGTCATGTACCTTACGTGCTCCGTCAATAATCCTTGCCGGGGCGATGAGGTATCCCAGCCTCCAGCCTGTAATGGAGTAGGTCTTGGATAGCGAGCTGCAGGATATGGTCCTTTCAAACATCCCCGGCAGCGATGCAAAATAGATATGTTTATAGGGCTCATAGACAATATGCTCATACACCTCGTCGGTGATTACAAACACGTCGTACTTCTCCACGAAATCCGCAATAATCTTCAGTTCCTCCAGGGTGAAAACCTTTCCTGTAGGATTTGACGGGTTACACAGGATAAGCGCCTTCGGACCTTTTTTAAAGGCTTCCTCCAGCTCATCGACATCAAAGCTGAATTCCGGAGGCCTTAAATGCACGTAAACAGGCTCTGCGCCTGAAAGAATTGCGTCTGCAGTATAATTTTCATAGAACGGTGAAAACACGATCACTTTATCCCCGGGGTTGCAGATTGTCATCATGGCTGCCATCATCGCTTCCGTGCTTCCGCAGGTCACAACCACCTGCGTGTCAGGGTCTATTGGAAATCCCATGAACCTGGACTGCTTTTTAGCCAATGCCTCCCTGAAATTCGGAGCCCCCCAGGTTACGGCATATTGATGGATGCTGCCTGAAGCCACCTCCTGCAAAGCACTTTTTAATTCGACAGGAGGGTCAAAGTCCGGAAAACCCTGGGATAAATTCACAGCTCCATGGGAATTTGCTATACGGGTCATGCGCCGAATGACCGAATCCGTAAAATATTCGATTCTATTACTTAGTTTTGGCATACTCAACCTCTTTCCTTTTCTTTGTTTGAAACGCCGGAACCTCATGCTTATGACTCTTTTCTAAGATCTACAAGGCGTTTGGCCTTATGGGTCGCCCTGGGCAGCTCGCCATTTTCTAAAACTACAACCTCTTTGGGTTTAACACCTACACGAACCTTAATCCTGCCTGAAACTTTTTCCGCAAGAGCTTCTTTTGATTCCTCATTTCCGGCTGCCCGCTCCACCTCTACCTTGAACTTGGTAGTGAAATTTTCCGTGAGGGCAGTGATTCTGTACTCTCCCGAAAGCTCCTCCATATTGCGGACAACATACTCAATATCGCTGGGAAACACATTCACCCCTGAAACAATCAACATGTCATCCAAACGGCCTGTAATATTGATTCTGGCATGGGTGCGCCCGCAATTGCACCTTTCCTTGTTGATGGTGCCTATGTCGCCTGTCCGGAAGCGTATCATCGGCCTTGCCGTTTTCCGCAAGGTGGTCAGAACAATCTCACCGCGTTCCCCTTCGGCCACAGGCTCAAGGGTATCAGGATGAATCACTTCGGCGAGAATATGATCCTCCGCCAAATGAAGTCCGTTTCTTTCACTGCACATTCCTGCACAGGCTCCGAATATATCTGAAATCCCAAAGAAATCATACACCTCGGCATCCCAAAGCGCTTCAATGGATTCCCGGGTCGCAGCGATGGACCCTCCCGGCTCACCGGCCACAATAATTTTACTAATGGCAAGGTCCTTTGCCGGATCGATCCCCTGCTTTTTCGCAGTTTCTCCCAGATACCATGCATAGGAAGGTGTTGTCCATATGACGGTTGGCTGGAACTCTTTTAGTATAAAAAGCAGCCTGTCAGACGGGATCGCCCCTGCCCAGATGCAAAGGGCCCCCAGGTTCTGCGCCCCGATGACATCAGGCCCTCCAACAAAAAGGGTAAAGTTCAGCGCATGCACATACCGGTCTTTGGGTCTCATGCCTGCCGCCCAAAAAAGCCTGCTTTGTACATCCTGAAACTCTTCAAAGTCTTTTTTGGTAAAAGGGCTTAAGGTAGGAACCCCTGTTGAACCGCTGGAAGCGGATACAAACACCACGTCCTCTTCCTCCACTGCGAGCATATCGCCCAGCAGCGGCTTATGAAGCTGCCTTTCGCGCTCTATGTATTTATTGACAAAAGGAAATTTGCTGATATCGGAAAGCTTTTTAAAATCCTCCGGCTTTACACCCGCCTTATCAAAGGCTTCTCTGTAATATTCGGATTTGTTATAGGCCAGTGCCAGGTGCTCTGAAAGCAGCCCTTCCTGAATGTTTTCCAACTCATTCCTGGAAATGGTTTCAAGTTCTTCATTCCAATACAATTTTGTCCCCATACTACCTTCTCCTTCTTTTTCTATCTTCGATCCGCTTTTTTGGCAACATAATCGCCAAGGGTTTGAATCAGCTGTACAAGCACAATCATGGCGATCACCGTGATAATCATGACATCCGTCTGGTATCTGTAATACCCGAATCGTATCGCCAGGTCTCCGATACCGCCTCCCCCTACAATGCCTGCCATGGCTGAATAACCGATAAGGCTTATTACTGTTACCGTGAGCCCCCGGAAGAGTCCCGGGAGAGCTTCCGCAAGCAAAACATCCTTAATGAGCATCATGGTTGAAGCGCCTGTGGCAGTAGCTGCTTCAATGACTCCTTTATCCACCTCGCAGAGAGCCCCTTCCACCAATCTTGCATAAAATGCAATGGCTGCAACCGATAACGGCACGGAAGCCGCCAGCGGACCGATGGTGGTTCCCACCAGCTTCTGGGTGACGGGTATGAGCAGTACCAATAAAATCACAAACGGTGTCGATCGGACGATATTTATCAAAAAGCCCCCTGCAAAGTTGAGAACTTTGTTTTCCCAGAACAGACCCTTTCTGGTAATATAAATGAAAAGGCCGAGAGGAACCCCCAGCAAAACAGCCAGTAGGATGGATGCACCACACATTAGAAAAGTTTCTGAGAATGCCTTAATTAAATTCTGAAGCAATTCGGAAAAATTTAATCTAGCCATTCAGCACCTCCACATCCGCCGCTCTTTCCTTTAAATATTTTTCAGCAGCAGCAATATTTTCGGGTTTCCCATCCAGATGAACCACAAGGATTCCCAGGGGTTGATCCGATATATATTCAATCTTTCCATGAAGTATATTCAAATTCACATTATATTCCTTTATCGTATCCGAGATTACAGGCTCTTCCGCCTTGTATCCCCTGTATACAATTTTTAAAAGCCGCTTGGTATGTTCTTTGAAAAACCTTTCGGGCAAATCGAGATTGATGGTATGGTTGACCAGTTGTCTGGTAAAATCGTGCCTGGGCGCTGCGAATACGTTAAATACGCTGTCCAGCTCGACTACTTCTCCTCTATTCATCACAGCCACTCTATCACAGATCTTCTTTATAACATTCATTTCATGGGATATGATGACAGTTGTAATTCCCAGCTGCTTATTGACTTCCTTCAAAAGCTCCAGTATGGAGTTTGTTGTTTCAAGATCAAGGGCAGAAGTGGGTTCATCACATAAAAGGATTTTAGGATCATTTGCAATAGCCCTTGCTATACCGACCCGCTGCTTCTGTCCGCCGCTAAGCTTCGAGGGATATGCCGTGATCCGCTCGGACAGACCTACCAGTTCAAGCACTTCCGGTACTCTTTTGTTTATTTTCTCCTGAGTATGTCCGGCAGCCTTCATTGCAAAGGCAACATTTTCAAAAACTGTTTTCGTATGAATAAGATTGAAGTGTTGAAAAATCATGCCGGTCTCAACCCGCAGCTTCCGGAGCTCTTCCCCTTTAAGATGTGTAACATCCTTGCCGCTAATTATCACATTTCCGCTGCTTGGCCTTTGCAAAAGATTGATGGTTCTGAGCAAGGTACTTTTTCCCGCCCCGCTGGTACCGACAATCCCGAAGATCTCTCCTTTGTCAATGCCAAAGGAAACATCTTTGACAGCCTCAATGCTTTTATTTCTTGCCCCAAAACTTACGTGAACGTTTTGAAAATTTATCATTGTCAGCACTTCCTTGTCGTTGATATCAACCGGATGCCTTTTCATTGGAAGGGCATCCGGTCGTCAGAGCTCCCTTTATTTATTCTGAATATTCCATTTCTTTATGTACCATTCAGGCCTTTGGAATTCCTTGAATTCATATTTGGTATTCTCAATCTCATTCTTGAAGCCTTCCGTTTCAACAACTTCCTTAATGTCCTTCACAAACTGCGCATTTATGTCCGCACTTCTGACTGCAATAAGATTGAGCGTATCCTCTACCAGTTTTTCCTTTACAATGGCGCTTGAAAGGGGTATGCCGGCTGCAATGGCATAATTCCCGTTTACCAGCGATATCGTCACACTCTCCAGGGTCCTGGGCAGTTGTGCTGCCTCTACCGGCTGAATGACGAGGCCGTAGGGGTTCTGGTCTATATCCTTTTCAGATGCCGTGGTCGGATCTATTTCCTTTTTGATTGTAATCAGTCCTGTATCCCTTAAAAGCACCAGTGCTCTTGCGAGGTTGGTAGCATCATTGGCAATGGTTACAACATCGCCTTTTTTCAATTGCTTTTTAAGTTCATCCGCGTTTTTTGCCGTTAGCTTTTTAGAGTATATACCCAGCATGGCGGTGGGTACTTTAACAACTTCCGTAAGCTGCAGATTCTTATCCTGGGAAAACTTCTTTAGATACCGCGCGTGTTGAAATATGTTTGCGCTGATTTCTCCATTGGCCAAGGCAAGATTAGGCTGTACATAATCGCTGAATTCCTTTACCTCAACCTTGTAGCCCTTTTTTTCGAGCCCCGGTTTGATAGCTGTCTTAACCATATCGCCATAAGGGCCCGGTGCGATTCCAAAGGTAAGGGTTTCACCTTTTTTGTTTAAAATCCCCGACTGAAATACTGCAAAACCTGAAATTACAAGTATTACAACAACGATTAGTGCGATGAGACCGATTTTCTTATTCAATTTGACATCCCTCCGTTATGTAATTTTACATTCTTTATTAATAATTCACTTCAAACCTGGCTTCTGTAGCTCTTTCCCTTACATCCACACCAGGAACCTCATTGGGTGCATAGTACCGTTCCAGATCCCGAATCAGGTCAAGATATCTTTCTACGGCTCTTGTCAGGACTTTTTTCCCTTTTTCTGCCGATGCACTTTTTATTTGCTCGGTGGTCCCTATACCCCCTGTGCTTTTATGCCCAGGAGCTGCCACAGGTATGATTTGTGCTATGTCAAAGACCTGAAAGGTTTCCGTTTCATCCTGGGTGATGGATTTCTTCAACAGGCTTTTATCAATGAGGGGATTCAATTCTTTTCCGGCTGCATTTTCGATTTTAACCAGATCCGGCCTTACCCATAAGACGTTGCTGGTTTCCTCCTCTCCTGAATGGTAGAAAGGCGTGGACACCTCCCGTCTTAGTGTTTCTGCTGCCAGTTCCCAATAGGTTGCAGCTGCTATGAATAAGGGCTTTCCCTCTCTCCTCAGCTCTGTTGCCACTTCATGGGTGATAACCTGAAAATTCGGTTCCTGCCCATGTCCTTGTACGATAATGATCTTTCTAAACCCTACTACCCAGAGTCCCCTTATAATGTCCTTAATAAGATTGTGCAGGGTGCTCTGGCTTACAGCCAGGGTTCCCGGCAGCGGGTCTCCTTTTGTATCATAATGAAAGGTCGGGGATGTGCCTGCTCTTATGGGAGTCGGAGATAGTACAGGAATTCCTGTAATTCTGCTTAGTTCCTCAGCGATCCATTCAGCGGTAAAAGTATCCGTTCCAAGGGGAAGATGGTTTCCATGGGCTTCCGTTGTTGCTACCGGGAAGATAATAATTCCTCTTTTTTCTGCAAGCTCTACTGCCTTATCTAAGGTTAATTCCTCCCATAGTACTGCCTTTTTGCTCAATATACTCACCTCTTCTGATATTATAGTATTCCTATAGTTTTTATTGGTATTTGGTTAAAATTAAAAGGGATTTCTCCCCTTTTATATATATTCAGCTGTCATCAACATGACATATTCAACATTGTTTCATTTTTCCCGGAATGGATCTATTGACAAATTTCATTCGCCAGTATTCGATAAAGGAACACCAATGGTTTCCAGCCGCCGTTGCAATAAGCATTGCTTTTAGATTCTTTGAATTGTTAGAGTTGGATAACTCCACCCTTCAGATATTATCAATGAGATCCGTTGAATTCTTAATCATTTGTGAAATGCCATCACCTCTAAAACGCATTTATTCCTACTATTCTTATATGTTTTGTATGTTATATTAATTTTACTGTTTACTGAAAAATATGTCAATAGATTTTGAAAATATTTTTATTTTTCCGATATGTTTACTAGGTGTTCTATGGTAAAAGTATGAAAATATCCACTTTAGGTCAGTTTATTTTCACCGCCTAAAAATCCCCCTGCTTAATTGCCTACATCCGTATGCTCTATATTTCTTATGGTCAAATAGGCAATGATGGCTCCTATAGCAGCCAAGGATAGGGGGATGGCTATGATTGAACTTAATGAGAAGCCATTACTATTGGAAGACAAAAGACTTCCTATCACGACGGAAGACACGATTGTCGCCGGTACTGACTTTTTTCTCATCCCGAAATACAGGGGAATCAAGCCTACACCCGAAAAAGCGAAAGCGTCCAGAATAGAGCTTATAAGGAAATTCACTACTTTCGTACCCGTTAACGTGTCCGGTATGAAGGAATAAAAGGAACTGAGGGTACAGAAAAGAAATGCTACAACGAGGTCGGTCAAAAGTATGGATAAGAAGGTAAATATAACTACGATGGCCAGCTTTGCCGTGAGTAACCTTTTTCTATTGATGGGATACATAAAGAGTACCGTAATGGTTTTGTGATTGAATTCGTCAATAATAAATCTAGCGATAAGAACGCCGGCAAAAATAGTAAAGGTCAGCTTGGAAAAAGTACCGATAACCGAGAATGCAGTGGGATAATCAGTAAAAGCGACGTTGCCTTCCGATTTTTCCGCCAGGATAATCAGAAATAGAAAAGCCAATGTAATCAGGTTTGTAATTAAAGCGCCTCTTATAATTCCGTTTATTTTATGCTTCCGCATTTCCAGCTTCATTAACTTAAGCATTTATATCACTCCCCTTTAATATTTTCATGAAGTAATCCTCTAATGAACTGCTCTTCTTATTAATAGACTCAATTACGATGTCATTCAAAATCAAAGTCTTGGATACCTCGTTTTGAGGGATTTGTGTTTCATATATTTTTATGGAATTATGGTCTGTTACTCTGAAGTTTGAGATACCTAAATTGTTTGCCAGGACATAGGCTGCTTTTTTACAGTCATTTACCGTTACTTCCACATACTCGGTATTTTTATCCCGGATGCTGTCCATAGAAACCTGTTCCACCAATCTCCCATTATTAATCACGCCAATGGTGTCGGCGATTTGTTCGATCTCCCCCAAAATATGGCTGGAAATTAATAATGTAATCCCGTACTCTTTATTCAAAACCTTGAACAGGCTCCTGAGTTCCTTGATTCCTACGGGGTCCAGACCATTGATAGGCTCATCCAGCATTAAAAATTCCGGCTTTGTTGTAATGGCTCTTGCAATTCCGAGCCGCTGCTTCATCCCCAAAGAAAACTCCTTTACCGGTTTTTTATCGATATTCTTTAAGTTCACAAGTTCCAATGCCCTGCCAATGGCCTTTTTATCGTGGTATCCCATATACTCGCAGTGAAGGTCCAGATTTTCCCCGGCTGTGAGCCTTTCATAAAATACAGGAGTTTCAATAATAGTCCCCATTCTTTTCAGCACTTCATAGGAGGTATTCGTTAACTTCTCACCAAAGATTTCTATATCTCCGCTTGTGGGCTTAACAAGATTCGAAATCATCTTCATGACTGTTGTTTTCCCTGCACCGTTAGGACCCAGGAAACCATAGATTTCACCTTTTTTTATGTGCATGCTTACATCGGCTACAACTTCCCTGCCACTGTACGCTTTCGTCAAATTACTTGTTTTTAAAATATATGACATGTAGGTTTCTCCTCTCTGTTGTAAACTACATTTTCATTTTACAGTCCAAACTTCTCTTTTTTATTAATCAAATCTTACAAATTTCTTACGCTGCAAATTTTTATGAAAAAAGAACAGGCTAACCCCTTTCGGTTCGGCATCCTGTTCATAGCAATCTTTCACATTTCCATTTAATAAGTAATCCTCTTCAATTTAAAGATAAATGAAGTTTTCTCATAGGGCCTACTGTGAAGAAAGATCTCTCCCTCCATTTTTTCAACCAGTCTTTTGGTGATGGAGAGGCCAAGTCCACTGCCCTGGTATAATTTGTTTCTGGAATCCTCCAGGGTATACATTCTTTCGAAAACCCTGTCCTGGTGCAATTCATCGATACCTTTACCTTTATCCCAAATCTCAACATAGACAAATTCATCGTCATGGTTCAGGCTTAGCCCCATTACCTTCCCGTCACTACCGTAATGGACGGCATTGGAAATCAAATTGTTCAATACTCTTTCCAGTGCTTCCTCATTCCCCCAGGCATATACCGGGTTTTCCGGAATTGAAATATCTACTGCAAACCCTTTAACCGTCAAAATGTCATAAAAGGCCAGTATATTTTTTCTACAGACCTCATTCATATGGACTCTTGTCAGTGAAATTTCCTTATCTCCCGAATCCAGCTTTGCCAGGTCAAAGAATTTATTCATAAGCTCCAAGAGCTCCATCGTCTTGTTTTGCACCCTCGATAGCAGAAGGTCTCTCTCCTCACCATCCATATCCGGGTCCAACTTAATGGTTTCGATATATCCCAATATCACCGTAAGCGGAGTTTTCAAGTCATGCGAAATATTGGACAGCATTTTTTTCATGGACATTTCCGTTCTTCTGTGGCTCTCAAATATTTTCGCGGTGTTGTCCAGCAGCTCATTAATCGTTATCAAAAGCCCAATAAGCTCTTTATCGCCGGTAAAAACCAGAAGCCTCTCCTCGGGATTCTCCCGCGTGATGGCATGGAGTTTCTGCTGTATATATTTCAAATCGAAACTCCGGTTCTTTTGAAACCGGTACTGCGCCAATAGAAGGCCCAGTAAAATAACAATGAGTATCAATAAAAAAGCAGTCATGTTAAAATTCTCCCAATTTATAGCCGATCCCCCACAAGGTCTTAATGTATTGGGGGTCGGAAGCGTCATCCTCTATCTTTTCCCGCAATCTACTTATATGTACATTAATCACATTCTCGTCGCCAAAGTAGTCGTCATTCCACACAAAGCTGTAGACCTGGGCTTTGGTGAAGACCCGGTTGGGATTTGTAACAAACAACTTCAATATGTCGAATTCCTTTGCAGTCAGCTTAATATTCTCCCCTTTTTTGGTAACCTGAAAACTATCCAGATCAACGGTTAATTCGTGAATCGAGATGATGTTGCTCTCAGCCTTTTTATCATTTTTATCATTGTTTGCGTATTTGGTTGCACGCCTTATGGCCGCCTTGATTCTTGCAGAAACCTCGATCAGGGAAAATGGCTTGGAAATATAATCATCAGCGCCTAATCCAAGTCCGATGGCCTTATCCACATCACTGTCCCTGGCAGACATAATCAAGATCGGAACCGAGCTTCTTTCCCTGATGATTCTCATAACTTCCATTCCGTCCAGTTTGGGCATCATGATGTCCAGGAGAACCAGATCAAAGGTATCCTTGAAGAACCTGTCCACCCCTTCTTCGCCATTAAAGGCAGTCGTAACCATAAACCCATCTTTAACCAGATAGTTTTTAACCATCTCACTTATGTATAGATCATCTTCAACAAATAAAATCTTATTTTGCATAATCCACCTGCTTTGAAACAAAATTATCCTGGCCAGAGGCCGGCTCTCATTACACATATAGAATTATATCACAAGTAAAACCTGGATTATACAATCGGAATAACTGTTAACATAATTCGGTTTCATTCATATAATAGTTACTATGAGTCCATTGTTTTGTACGCAAGGGGTCATTGAAAATTTCAAAGTACTATACACGGGTCCAGGAAGCATTAATATTAGAGATCAGGGAGGTGTTATGAAGAGCTTTCTCTTTTAAACTGCAAGGACAAATTTCTACTTGACAGAGTGTGTAAGTAGTTGATAAATACAGGATCCATTAATAAGAAATTTTCATCTTAACAAAGAAAGGAATTGGATACCATGAAACGATTATTAGAAAATGAGAGTATTGAGACAGGAAACATCTATTTTTCCGACATAAATGATTCCAAGGTTTTTATATCCGACTTTAAGGGCAAACCAATCCTCCTTCTACGCAGTACTCAAAAATCCGCAAAGGAATCTGCACAATGGGGAAAAGCTCTTAACTCGATCTATGATGGTGGTTCTGTAACTTTTTTAAATGTCGCCTTTATTGAAAAGGAGCCTCCAGCCAGTATAAGGACTTCAATAAAAAATCAGCTAAAAAGAGGCTATGGGAAAGTACCTTTTGTAATCGATTGGAGTAAATCAGCAGATCTGGCTACTCCCGGCCATGACGATTATACCCATATTTTCTTAATCGATCCTCAAGGTTATCTTCGACTGGAGTATGCCGAAAAATATTCAGGCAACTCTCTCGAAGAACTCACTGAAATTATAAACAAACATATATAGCCTCCGCAGGTACGGTCCTTCTACTCAATTGAGTAGAAGGACCGTACCTGCGTCAACCTTATTCCAGCTTAAACAAACCATTATGTCCTAAAGCATCCATAATAATCACTGCCGTGTCTTCGATGGCTCTTCGCGTAATATCGATGGTCCTGCAGCCCACCTTTCGGATGACTTTATCAAGGAATTCAAACTCTTCCAGTATTCTGGCATCACTGGCATATTCCACTGCATAAGAGGTTTTATTGAATTTTTCCATTCTCCTCTTGCGTATCTCAACCAGTTCCAGAGGGTTAATGGACAATCCAAAGACCTTCTTCTTATCAATTTTATATAATTCCTCCGGAACATCCACTTCAGGTATTATGGGCACATTCATCGCCTTAATGCCCTTGTTGGCCAGGTACATACAAAGCACCGTCTTTGACGTTCTGGACAGACCGATAAGCACAACATCCGCAATTTTAAGTCCCCTGTAATCCTTTGAGTCGTCATATTGCATGGCAAACTCCATGGCTTCGATCCGTTTGAAATACTGCTCGTCCAATTGCCTTATGGCCCCCGGATTATAGTCGGGATGGACATTCAATAAAGTGGATGCAACATTGATGATAGGTCCTAAGACATTAATAATGTTAATATTATTTTCTATGCATCGTGCTGTTAGAAATTCTCTGACATTGACCGTAATAATGGTTGAAACCACCATGCAGGGACCGCATTCCTGTATATTCCGCATGACATCTTCTATATCTTCCATGGATTTCACATAGGGTATTCTCTTTACCACAGCGTTATCTTTGAATTGACTCGCTGCCGCTAACGCAACCTGCTCGGCAGTTTCTCCTATTGAATCGGAAACAGCAAAAATTGTCAACATCGTTTTTACCTGCCTTCTTATTTTATTATAACATCTTTTACGGTAAACATAATTACTCTATTTGAACTATTCTATTGACAGTATGCCACTTGCCCTCCATAAGTCATACTCTATATATTCGACAAATATTTCCTGATTCCTTCTAATAATCCATCCTATGAAGACGACAAAAGCATCCGGGAAATCCGGATGCTTGAAAGCATTCACCATAAGGAATATGAAAAAATCGGATAACTTCATCCTCGAAAATCTTCCGTATTCGTTGATATTCCGGCGGACATGGCCTTTATTAGATCACTCTGTTCTATTCCTGCCTGTAACAATTGAATTACTGCTGTATAGCCAAATTTATAGAGTATGGAATTCTTAACTGTTTTACTAGAGTTGTGCATTGAAAAGTAAATAATTGTCTTACCAATAAAGTGGTAAAAC